>Ga0209208_10001894_pt1 | contig 29935 bp, 21 predicted proteins | sample S1TSphfallax_3_FD_187694 | JGI IMG/M metagenome (GOLD analysis project Ga0209208, IMG submission 187694) | Host-associated microbial communities from peat moss isolated from Minnesota, USA - S1T2_Fd - Sphagnum fallax MG (SPAdes) (version 2) | ecosystem: Host-associated > Plants > Peat moss >...
ATGAGAGATTTTGAAGCATATGCATCAGTGTTTTTTTTGGGTTTTGGCGCAAATTTTGTCAATTTGTTCCAACCGAAATTTTTTGAATTCTTTTGTTTTTCTAGTGTATATTCAACTAGATGTTTGGGATTTTTTTTGCAAACTTTCAATATCACAAAATTGATAAAATAAAATAAAATCCTAGTATGTATGTTTATATTAACAAAATTTGATCCATACAAAAGCCTTAAGGTGCAATCAAGCAATTAATTAATTTCCCTGAACAAATAGTAGCCCCAGAGTAATCAGCAGGGTTTCTTTTTGTTTTGAATTTTTATGATACTGAAAATTTTCTGAAATTTTTTTGCCAAAAATTAGAGAAAAATAATTCTCTAAAAAAAGGTTCTTATCACTGCAGACCAACTATCAAGCTCCACTACGCATGAGAATTTATTTGTCACCTTTAGCATGTCATCATCAAAGGGCCATCTCACACTCGGTAAAAAGCTTGTGAAGGTGATTGGTGAGCAAGAACAGTGGCTGCTTCTTTGGCCATCACAATAAAGGAGATTTTGTGAGTTCACTTAGATAGTGGAGCTGAAATGCAGGAAACATGAAACCTCTGTTTGTAGGATTTTCAAGAGACATTGTTCTCTTGGAGAATGCTTGTTCTCAACCTCCTTTTACTATTAAAGCTGACTGACATTAGAGGGGCTGTGGGTGAGATAGCTTCTTACCCTTCTTTGACTTTCTCTTTTGTTTTTAGTGTGATAATTACGGCCATTGATTTTTATTGAATTTTTTTTGTTCCTTGGAAATACACAAATTGAAGTTTCTTTTTCTTTTTCCTCACTCCTTTGTTGAGCATTCACCATGAGGCATTCTAAAAAGGTTTCAAGTATTTAATGCTGACATAGTCTCATTTATGTGATGCAAAACCACTTCACCATTTTTCTGCCTGCAGGTAGTTGTGGGTTGCGTGATGGTCAAGAAGTACCCACTGCTAACACCTAGACCTGGGAAGGTTTTTGCTTTCAGTGGTGAAAGCCGCCATGTGACTAACTACCCATTGCAAGAAGTGCGGCACAAATGGAGTGGCCGTTCACATCTACCAATTTAGGCACTTTGTTGCTTAATATTAAAAAAAGTCTATTAAGGCAACTGGATCTGGAATTTTAGTGTGAAATTAAGCATTTTGGCTTTTACCTTTCTTGAATGACGCCAATCCATTGAGACAAGCCAAATCAGCATATGGGACTTGGACTGTTAGGATGCAATATGTGTAGGAGTGAATTTCACTCCCAAGGTGCAGGAGTGAAATTTTGGTTTTAAAGTTCTCCTTGTCATAGTCTTTAAAAAATGGCCAAGGGCATTTACGTACTTGAGATTAGTCATCATTATCATGAGGGTCTGAGCATCAGCTTTCAAGCACTGCCATTGTTAACTATGGTATCTTCACACCCTCCTCCTCTTATATGTTGTTTAGGTTTGAAGAGTTGTAGCCACATGGTGTTATTTCTTGCAGAGATATATGATGATGTTTTAGGATTTATGCTTAACAGTTGATGTGCACTATTCTACGATTCATGCTTTCTGGTGCCAAAGGTTCGATTCCTTTTGAGAAATTAGGCAATTTTCAAGCATATGTTGCACAAAATTAGGTATGGAAGATCAAAAAAAAAATTTAATTCCTCAAGTGGCTCCACTGGTGAGGATCCCTAGCATTAACTAGCAATAAACGACTACTGCCATAGGTGGGCTGGAGCATTTTCGCAAAAGTGCAACTACAAGTGACTACCTGAGAAATGCCTAAGTCCAGATATGACCAATTTAATTATTTTTGTTTCAAAAAATGACCCCAAAATTCCATACAAATCATTAAATCGTGCTTTTTTTTCATTTTCTGAAAACAAATTCACCTTTTAAAAAAACACTGTTATTAGATAAGCAATTAGTATGCACTTAAATTCCCTCACATTTAATTTCAGCCTAACAGGTTGAGGTAGCATTGAAAATGGAAAATTATGAGAGAAGTGTGTAACTTTTTGATTGTGTATTTTAGTGTTTAGCTTTTTTGATTATGAATCCCACTCACTATCCTTGTCCATGCTTGCTTTGCATTCAATATGTCCCTTTGGCCACTCCAGCCTCTCCATGTATGGTGCATGAAGCAGGCTTCAAATTGTAATGTTTGCTGTCTTGAAAGTTGCTCTCTCTCACCTTGCTGTCTTATAGTAAACAAGGTATCACAATATCCTTTGTACCTTCTATTGTGGTATGAAAGTTATTCAAATTTTTCGTGAAGAACTTGTCATAACTTTATTTGGTTCATAACATTGAACATATGCTTACCAAAAAATTGATGTTAATACATCATCCTTGATATTTTGATAAATCTAACTATCTTTCACGGGGAGTGTTTGATGTACATCACCTTGATCATGATAAGATCCAAACCACCACAAAATTTGTTTTGGATTTGTTTTATGGACCCTAGGTGTGAGTACAATAAGACGACCCACTCTAAGTGTAACCAGTGGTTAGTTTTACATATTTTTAAGTGGTAAGTGAAATTAATGTTGAAAATGTTTTTATGTACTTATTAAACAATGTATTTAATATGTTATGGGAACATGTGAAAAAGTTTGAAATGAATATAAAATACCTTAAACACTTTTAAAACATTATAACCCATCCTTTTAAACAATAAAAAGAGTTTTAAAAACTTGAAAATATCTTTAAATGATAATTTTTAGTATTTTTTAATATCAACCTTAACTTAATAATATTTTAAAATTAAAGACTTAAATAGTTTTCTAAAGGGTTTTTCAAAAATATTCTTGAAATATTTTAAGAATATTTTACAATAAGCACATGACAAAGCAATTGGGTGTCGGTCATTTTACTATACGAGGACCCCTCCTAACCTATTACTTATAGCATTAAACATTCTAGAACCAACAAATGATATTTCATCTAACACAACAAATTGCAATTATTCATATCAACATGTTAACCTATTTAATGAATTGAATGATAAGTTTGGTAAACTAAATAATGATTGTTGGACATGTATTTTCAACATTGAATGTATTACACCATCAATATTGAATACAAATTTATTTGTGAACACCATGAACCTAGTTTTGATTTTTGTTAAGATTAAATATATGTATTTATTTTATAATCATAATAATGTTTGAGTTATAAGTTGAAAAGTAAAAGTTTTACTTGTTCCAACACCCACTATCAAAAATAAATGAATTGATGAATTAAGGTACAATTTTTCTATGCATAATGTCATTAGACATTAATATATATATTTTTATTATTTAATAAGTTAAAATACGCAAATTCTTCCATCATCATGAAATATGTTGATTTTGTGAAATATTCATCTTCTAATGTTTGTGATTATTGGTTTGATCCATTTCATAATTCAATCATGAAATTTGATTATACATCACAATGTTTAATATTGATTGTGTTTTTAATAGGGATTGCATGATGTGAATAATTCATGTCATAATCTATGTTGTCATTACATATATTAGATGGACATAATGCTTTTGATTTTGAATTGATTGAATCATCTATTTCTTTTATTTTCAGCTATGGCATTTTGTAGTTGAAAATATATTCAATTTGAAATTTTTCATCATGTAGTGGATAATATGTCATGTGACATTGATTCCAAGTTGTGAATTTCTAAATGGTGAATACGATAGAAGTTGTCCTCTTCACCAATTTTTCATATTTTTATATTTTTCATAATTTACAAACACAATATTTTTGGTAGATGAAATTTATTTATTTTTTAAATGTTAGAACAAGAGACAAACTCAACTAATGATAATGATTCATAATGACTAGGATGATTAATGTATAATTCCCATTTATTTCAAGATGTTCCAATATATTTATTTCAAGCACAATATGTAATGGGTATTGAAATCTACAAACAACATGGTTTTTATTTTACATGTACATGTGTGTTAATGTTGTTGGGCTTTTGGCAATGGATTTGATAATAATGACATATTACAAGAAATACACATATTTATAAAATTTTCAATTTTTTCATTTGTGTGTGCTTCATATGTAGGTGCATTTTTAATCCATAAAAGTCCATGATCATGCTCAATACCATGATTTTGGAATTATGTCATTAAAAAAAAAGGATCCAAAAAGATAATGATCTTTCATCACAAGTTTCTTAAATGAAGATGTTTTATGATCATAATATTTTATACATGTAATAAAGTTAATTTGTATCATTTATGTTATGTGAATAAATTGGAGGTCTTCTATTTTATTTAGGAGATTTAATCTTGTAGTGTGTAATGTGTGTAAAGCCATAATGAAAGGATCCCACAATCTTTAAGTAGATATAAAAGTCACAAAAAATGTTGGAAGAGCAAATTATCAAATCATTGCAAATAAATTAGATTTTTGCAACCTATCAAAATAATCAAGTGAATTATGCAAGCTTTCCAAATCATAGTAATCTAAATATGATTTGAAAATATTATCCAAGTTTGGTTTATCTCAAACTTGAAAAGATTTTAAGCATACAACCACATAGTTTTCATTTTTGTATTCACACCCAATTAGAACTTATGAATTTTTGGATGGAGACCTTAGCTACTTTAAATAAAAGGTTTGAAATTTTGGTTGAAAGTTTTCAAATTAATGAATCAATTTCATTGAGCTATTTATGATATGAAAATCCTTTAAACAATTGTCAAAATTAACCATAAAACAATGTTTGCAACTTTAGTTCCTAAACGAATGTTTATCTTTAAATAAACCTAAAGTATGTGGATTAAAGAACACTCATATTATTGTTTCTTCATATGGTAAATGTGATAATATAGATTGAATTGATTCACATTTGCATAGACATTAATAAAATTGGCATGTATTCTATACTATCCATAACCATATATTTTATAAATTTGAGCAAAAACATGATGTGTCATAACAAGACCTTCTAATTGTGTTATTTTTAAACTAATGGAACAATTTCTCTTTTAGGAATTATATTTGACACTTGATACAAAGGTAGTTTATCTTCATTGATATTATGTAAACAACTTGTACATATGTATAATGTTGAACTAGGTTGAATTTTTAAATGTACAAAAAGTTGTAATGACAATTTATTTGAAATACATTTAACTTGTTTGAAAAACATAATGATTTACAACAAAAACATAGCTTTATGAGAGCATCCTCGATTTTTTTTATTGTAGATGTCAATGTATATTAATTTATGTCCATGTTCATTTATTTTATTATGATGTTGGACAGATTATTTGGTTTAATATGATGCTGGGTTTTGAATTACATCCTACATATGGCAATTAAACATTGTCATTTGTGAAATGTTCACATGACTTTTTGAAGCGCATGTATTTTATGTGATTCATAATTTATGATCATGTTCATTTAATATTTTAAAATATGTTAATGAATTTAGTTTTTATGCATAATTATTTCTTAGATTTGAATAAATATCATTACATTTTTATAATTGTCCTTATAGGATGTGGAATCCAAATGGCCCCATCGTTTTTAGTCATTTATGCCATGTGTAATCATATATGTCTAGTTATGGATGCCATGTTTTGGCATATTATATCTAATAAGTCAAAAACATTGTTGTCATAAAGTGCCTAATCAATTTTATTTTTTTGTTTGGCAATGTTGAGATAAATGATTGAACTGGAATGTTCCATTTGAATGTTAGGAATTTGTTTAGTTTTTGCAATGGGTATTGCAATGGATGGAAACAAAATGTCACTTATTTATATTTTGAAACTAAATGAAGGTAATATGAATGTAATAAATGTTCAAATGAGGAGACAATATATGATGTAAATGTTTTGATTACATAAATTTAAACTAAATGGATGTCAATGGATATAATCATCTTCATTTTCACACACATGTCTACAAACAAGAGAAATACTTTCATTCTTTCACACACACATTGGAAAATGTTTGCATGTTAAAAAACTTACTTGACTTGAAAATTTTCTTGGATTAAAATCTATTTGTGTCAAAAAAATTGCTTACATTGAAAACCTCTCACATTTCAAATTTATGTACATTTAAGAATACATTTGTACATAATAAGAAAAAATTGACTCACAAGTAATAACTTTCATTGGAAAATTGCATTACATATAAAACTACCACAAATGCAATGAAAGTTGGCCTATGAGATATTTTCCTTTATTTTAAAAAGGAAAATAGAATGAAATATTATATAACAAGCATTAATTCAAACCAAATTTGTGGAGTAAAAATATTCCAAACCTTTGATTTCAAATACAAGCATTACAATGAACATTAATAGTTAAAAAGACAATGGTATTTTTTCCATGAAAATTTCCACATTTTTTTGAAATGGAGGCATATCATGGCTTGCCATGGATAATGTTCCAACTACTTAAAGAAATAAATCATACATTTTAAAATAAACAAAACACCAATTAAGAAAAAAAGTTAAAGAAAAAAATTTGGTTGCCATTACATGGAGTTTACACATGATGGCCACCAAGTTGAATGGCTACCCAATGCATTTAATCCCCAAAAAAACCTCACCTAATGGTTGTTAGTTGCATTCAGTTTCAAAAATAAAACCACCTATTAGCTACAAAATGCATTTGGTTTCAATGTTAAAGTTGTTGGGTTCTTTTTTCCCCAACATTTAGTTTCAAGAAAAAAAACAATTTATTTTTTTAAACAACAAAAAAATTGAGGTAAAAAACCTATTAATTGTTTCATTTTTAACAATTGGTCCCTAGAAAAATAAAATAAGGAAAAAAGAATTTTACCTCTTTTAGTGTAGGTTAACTACTTGAAATTTTGTTGAGCAACTAAAGAAAGTAGGTTCGAACACCCTCATCCACAACCTTGTTAAAATTTGTCTAATTATGTGCTTTCAAGAATTAATCTTTTGGTTGTCACATTTTTTATTAACACCATTATGCGTTGGTGTCTATCACATGCTTTTAAACATTCTTTTTTCTTTTTTTTTGGATATTGTTGCCCATGGCAAGAACAACCTTGCCAAATTCTCCATGTCCTTCAATAATTAGTTTTATTTTTTTGCATTTATTATTTCTTCCTCACTTAATGATGATACAAATGGTAACAAGGTGGGTAGAAGCCCAAGTTTGAACTAAGGCTTTTAATTCCTTATGCGGAAAAACATCGAAACCAATTATGGTTCAAATGGAGGAATTGACAACACAACTCTTGTGGACTCTACTATAATGACAATAGGCATGTTGCCTTTTTCAAAACCCCTTTATGATGTTGATTCTATGCCAAGTTCACCATCTTCACATACATTTTTTCTTGCAAAAGGTAATCTCTATAGGTGTTGTTCCAAAAGTATTAGATTAGGTAATTTTTATATCAAATTAATCAATAGTGTTTGATCTATTAGTTTTTATGTCACATTGATTAATAGTCCCTAATCAAATTATTGGTTTCTTTTATTAACAAATCTAGTTTTTAAATACCTAATTTGGACAAATGTTGAAAAAACCGCTCTAGATAGGTGGTAGCTTAGCTTAACTTATTTTATTTGACATACCTTAACCTAGCTTAATACATCCTATTTAATTTACTTAGCCTACCATACCTACTTTAAATAACCCTTAAACGTGTACATAAATTATAAGTGTTAGGAATTGAACCTTTGACCTCCCGAATGATAAACCAAGTTTTTAACAAATGAATCACACCATCAAAAAATGTTTAACTTTTGTCAAGTCTTTTATTCACATGTTTATTTCAACACATCACTACAAGATTATGAGATACATAAGTATGTAGATTGTAGGAAGTAGGTGGGTAGGTAAATAAGTGGGTGGGTGGGTTGGTAGGTAAGTAGGTTGTAAATTTGTAGGTGGGAGGTAGTAGGTAGGTATGTAATAAGTATAAGATGCCCCATTTGATTAGAGAACATTAATCATTTTGATTAATGATATCAATACTTTATGTTCAATTTGATTAGATATATTGATCAATTAGGTCATTTTAGTCAAGTTGATTGATAAAAAAATACATGTTTTAAGCCTCTAGTCAAAATGGACATGTCCATTAATAAAAAAGGATTAATTAATCAACTTGAATTGTTTGAAAAACCAAGAATTATAGTATGAATACTTCTATATTTGAATCATTTCATTAGACAGGTCATGTTGCTTAATTGTTTTACTAGGTAATATATGGTAGTTGGGTAGTATTTAATCAAGTGATCTTTGTTGTTGAAGTACATGATAAAATAATTGCCTCTAATAAAGTCTCTTCTTTCATTCCTCCAATTAAACCATTTGAACATATTTTTCTTCAACATTAATAGTATCACATGTTGTAGTAGTCATTTTAGCTTTGGATACCCTAGTTATTAATTCAATATAATGCAAGTAATGCATAACTTGCTTGATTTTTTAGTTATGGTAGTTTTTTTAATGACTAGCCCTTCATAGTATCAATAATAGTAAGAGATGTTTCCACCTTCCAACTAGTTTTGTCTCCTCTAATCTTTACATGGTGGAAGATATTTTCCAAGCAAGTGGATTCATCGATGTTCCTTCACCTCTATGTGCTTGAAGTTTTTCACCACAAAAAGGGTATTCCAACTTTTCATTTGCATGGTGTTGTCCCACTACTAGATCATCATCCTCCCTTTGTGAATGGTATGCATAGGGCATTGTTCCCTAAACATTAGGTAGTTGTTCTACATACAATAGGGTAGCCATAAAGGATGTCAATACCTTGTCCCTCCTCCTCCCTTATTTGGCCATATATCTCAATTTGCTATAATAACCTTATTGGAGTTTTTGTAGTTAGATTTTCCATATCTTTTTCTACAGTTTGATTTAATTGTTTATTCAAACTCCTTGTCATTACTTTAGTCATGATGGCTAGTAGGCAATGCATTATTGCAAATTACCCCACCCCAATTGCTATTAATGGTGAAAGTTTTTAGTTTGTTACAACTTAAAGGTTGATAGTGGTAATGTAGACCAATACGTAACTTCTCAAAACATATGCTAATGTTTAAAGTTTGAATTCACAAATTTTGAATAATTTAATAGATCAATATGAATAACTTTAGTTGGATGTTGTCAGATGAAATATCTTTGGTTGGAAGAAATATGTTTAATGCTATTGATCAAATATTATGATGGATTCGTAGCAAAAGAATTGTTGGCCTTGATGGTCATAGTCTCAAGTGATTTTTACTTGGGCAAATGGATATTCAAAAAGTCTAATAATAGGCTTGAAGCTTTAACTCAAAAAATTTGACATGATTGCACAAAATGTTATGAATTACACATGGTCATTTGTCAAAATGATAGGGAATTCGTTCATATGCTTATTAGATTCAGAATAACATCTTATACCCAAATAAGCATCAACACTTTGAAAAACACATGTTTACAAACACCTCCAAACAACTCCAAAATACCACATTTATTTTACATTAATAAAACATGTAGTCATAATGATTTGGTATTCCAAAAAACAATGGGTCAAACTTTCATTATTAAAGCTATAAATATTTTACATCATTTAGTACCATCCACCTACCATTTACCAAATGACCCGATTAAACTACATGATTACATAATATATTACGAGTTAAAGAAAACATGTTCATTAATTTGTGTGCAACTAATGATGTACTTGTTCAATGGACCTAATGGTTTGTTCAAACCAACAACTTGTTTGAACAATAAACCATACATTTGGATTGACTTTATGAATCCCAATATAGGTTTTCACACAACATAAAAATGCATTTATGTATAGAAAAAAAAAATACCATCAAAATGGACACCCATAGAACATATTGCTAAAGAAAGACAATTAAGCAAATGACTTATTTCATTAGTTGAATATGATTTTCAATTCAACCTAGAACAATGCACTAGTCCCAAGGGTTGGCGTTAGATGAAATAACATTTGACCCTACGTTTGTTAATAAACATGGAGCTTATACAATTCTCTCTCATGTGTGTACCCCAAAAAGAAAAGTCTTCTTAAACTAGATTACAAGGTTCAAATTTTCATGTCGATGAATGTATCATTCAAAGAAATGAAAGACTCACAACATTTGTTAATTGGGAACTATTAATTCCAAGGCTAAAAATGTATAATGTTGTTATTCAAAGTCTTAATATTATTTCATTGCACCAACATTATCTTCAACATGATCATAACTTACAAATATCCCACATATTATGTCATCAAGAAACAAGAGTTAAAGAAACATCTCATTTTGATATGACAAAATACAATCATATATACGTCTTTGACAACCATGACAATATATTGATGTACAACAACAATGTAACTCTACAATCGTGTAGAGCAGTGATGCATATCAGATCATGATTTATTGCAACCACTTTTAATTCTAACACTGGAAAAGCCATACATGTTACTTCTTTTACAAAGGTTTTGGTAATATGACATGAACTCATCATTGTAACACCAAAATCATGTCCTACAATTGTTTTTTGCACAATTTCATCATTAATAATGCTTATAGCCTTCCGTGGTTCATTGACTTCTCCATGACTTCTAGAGTTCTATCAATCTCAAACCTCCATATTCATACTCCCACAACACAATGGTTTCATCATTTGATGATATATGCACAAATGTCCTTGGTAGTGAATTCATGGTAGATGTATTAGAAGCTTACTACCCATATGATTGTAAACCCATGTACATTGCATCCAAACTCCCTAACAATGCCCTTGTTTCATAAACAACAAAACCTTTGTTTCTACTTGAGCACACAAATATGCCATATATACATCATGCATTTCATACTCTGTACCAGGACAGAGCTACATCACAGTCCTCACCAGCATGTTGTCTAATAACCCACATTTCTTATGCGTCAGCAAGTGAGTTCAAGAAACTCTTTGGAGCCTGACCAATTGTTCCCTTGGGCCCCCAAAAGGTGCCAGGTGTTTAGGGGTTAAGAAAACTTGGAACACTATCTAGTTCTAAATCCCAAACAAACCAATATTGAATCCTATGAAGGAGGGCATAAAGCCCTTCAACATGCACAGAAAACAATATATTCTCCCATTGGAATTGTGGGTCCAGCTAAAATCAATCAAGAGGTATATCAATACATATATATCCGGGGTAAGACCACAATGATAGTTGGCAAATATAAATTGATAGACCCTCCCTATCTCTGTCTGCACAACTTTGCATATTGAAGATAGCAAAATGGAAAATTTCTTGTGTTTATTTTTGGCATTTGCAGGAACCCAAGTCAGATATCTCCTTCTGATCCAAGTGAAACTATGAACTTACAGTCTCCATAATACAACCTACTCAGACCGCAGCGGCTCTGATGAGGAGGAAACCTTTTCCAGTCTTTAGGGCAAAAAAAAGTTAGGAAATATTTTCAGTCTGTTTACCACCTCACACTTTCAAGTCAGCACTAACGGAGTGTATATACATCAATACGCATGTCATCTCCAGCAGCATACAAAAGGTTTCTGCCATTTGCCCACTTCAAGTCATGGTACCTACCAATGCGTCGGTTGTCTTTAAATGGCTCTGCCAGTCTGGCCGTTGGCCTTGGATTTGAGAAGTCAGCAAGATAAAGGCCCCGTAATGTACTCACTGCTGCACAGTTTGGCCTACCTCCCAAAGCAACTTTCAATACAGCACTGTCGTCAAGCTGCAATGATGCTACTGGCGCACTCCCACCCTGCTTGACAACAACATCCTTAAATTTTTGAAATTTCAACATGCTTGTGATCAAGCTACTTGACAATTTATGAACTGGAGTCTGTGGTGGGTTGGGTTCACAGCAAGGCATGAATAAAGTTAAGCTTACCTGATTGGCCAAAGTTCGAAAATCCCATCGAAGTACCCGTGTGTCCATACCAGCAGAGAGAATGAAATTCGTGTCAATTGCATCAAGACATGTAATCATTGCATCATGGGCTTGGAGTCGTCCATTCTTTGCAACAGTACCAAACATTCCTGTGGCCCATCCATGTCAACAACATATGAAATTTCAACCTTCCAAACACAAAGCACTACTACTACTACTACTACTTGATATAGGTCTTTTCCTAGCATCCACTTCAACAATCATTGACAGAATACCTCCCAAGGAAAGCCTTAGTGCATCACTAGCTGGAGGTGTTCATTTGACTGGTGGTCATTTCAGGTGGGAAAAACAGATACTTAGAGCACTCACCAACACAACGCTCCCTCCGCCGATCCCAGACACGTACAGTAAAATCTCGGGAGCCAGACATGAAAATGTTGTGATTCGGAGGAAACAAAGACACACATGTGATCAAATCCTGGAAACAACCAAAATATATCAAGTCAGTCTCAGTTGCATACTGCAACATCACCTTGGAAATTGAGAAAACATCACCACCAAAAAGGGTTGGGGTGCTCTAGTCAATTGTACATCCATTTTGCCTCTTAAAAGAGCACTAATGGGCCATGAGCTTGAAATCACAATAGACAACCAACCATACACATTAGCACTTGCAGAGTTGAGAGAGAAACAGCAAGCAATACCTCATGTTCTGCATATTGTCGAACAGGTTGCAGATTGGCAAATGAGGAAGCAGCATTGATGTCATAATAACACACCCTCTCATCAAGCCACGGTCCAGACCTGTCAATTGGAAAATGGTGCAGATTCTCATCTTTAGTCATTGCTAGACCAACATCACCGATTACAATCAAGCACCTACAGCTTCTTCAACATCTGCTGCTAACTTCTCAAGGGTGATAAAGGACTTACCCTTCAGGAGCTGATGTGTGCACTGTCTCCCCCGTGACAAATGCATGCTCCATACCACCCATAGCCTAGATAACATAAAACACTAATTGTTATCTAGAACCCAGTCAAGAGAAAAAGTCACCACAATTTCCCGCCAAAGAAATTGGGTACTACCAAAGACCAGTTGCATGTGTTTCATGATTATGGTTCTGGTATAGGTGTTGGTTAAACCTTGATACATGCAACTAGTTTAGAAGAATCTTTTGATAGCATGCCCTGCTCCTTCCACCCATGACCTGCTGCTCCATAGCGTTGGATACAAGGTGGGGGTAACAGCCGATTTCCCCCTTGGCCAGATGAATCCTCCTACACACCACCCACCATATGAGGTCACAAACCAAGTTAATACATGCCAGTGTTTTTTATAGGAATTTTTGTTTGCATCCAAAGTGGTAATCAACATAGGAAGATGTAGAAAAAGTGGCAATAACCCAGGAAGGTTTAGCCAAATCTGGCTATAAACCAGAAATAACATACAAATCTTTAATCATTGTTCTATAGTTTTGGCTACACAATGAAAACCAAGTATATGTATCTGGTGAATTTTACTTTTCTTTTCCTCACTTCTGGCAACTGAAAACCTGCAAAATCAATTCTCTGAATTTTGAATTTTTGTTTTCATTTTCGGGTGAAATTTCACCAGTAAGAAAAAATTTGATACACGCTTCAAACAGATACTGAAAAATGGAATGTCCATGGGTTTATGGAACTAACTGAAAGCTTCAGACAAGGTCAACAAGTTCACTACAGAAACACTGATTGCACAGATAATGAAGATATACGTGGGCTACCTTTGCAACACCACAGACGAGCAACATCTGGTGCGAAGAATTGATGTCCATGGAGCAAGCATAGTGGGAAGCCATATCCACTGTCTCAGATACCTACATCATCACTGTCAAGAATGAGCAATAACAGAGAAAGGCAAAGCAAGAAGTCATCCAACCTGGAAAAAGCTCAAGATTTACAACTGCATGCATGTCTTGGCTATGCAACAAATTTTAGTTGGAAATTTGGTAAGTAATGTTCATACCACACAACAGCATTTCTGAAGCCTACAAAACAGATTAGGTGTAAGTTGAGGCTTTTGTGAGAGTTGAGAACCTTGATAGTTTAAACAGTTTATTCAAATAGGTCATGTAAAAACGTCAGTAAAAACATGGAGAGATGATGAAGCAACCATGATAAAAAATGGGGATAGGAACATACTTTTCCATCTGCTGTCCACACAATGAGAGTGCCATCTTTCGCCCCACTAATGAGCTGATTGCGTTTATCATCTGCCACAAGCCCATCAAGGATTAACCATGTGAGAAAGAGTCCTTGCCACTTGATCAGAATCAAAGGAAGGATAGACAAGTCTACAACACCCAAGGGCAGCATAAACAAAGCTTATGGCATCAAGATAAAAGAAACTTTGTAAAATGAAGTTCAGATGCCAACCATAAGACATTGCAAATATGGGGTTTTGGTGACCCCTGTAGGAGTCTGCCGCATGTAAACCTGGCAACCCCTCCTCAAGCATACAATAAGAAATCAGTATGAAGGAAAATGGAAGAAGCCAGGCTCACTGAAAGTCAAACAAGAATATCCAGAATGACATGTAGAATTTGGGACCAGTTGTGCCCCAAGGTTCAGAAAAAGAGACCAGATGAGGCAGGAGAAGCATCAAGAACAGATCCTTTGCCAGAATCTCCCTGTAACGACATGGTGGCTGGTGTGGGTTGCTCAGGTTTTGGGACCACTCCTGCAAGCATAGGTCGATTCCAGTTCATGCTATCCTCAATGTAATTTATGTCATACCTGTCACCACCATGCAGGAGGAACTACTGCACAATTTAGTGGTTGAAGTAGGCTATTGAAGCCACAACATACTTGCCATCAAACATTCTTTCTCTTCATCTCAGTTTACTGGATGAAAACCAATAAAAATCTAGAATAAAAAAGACTTACTGGAATGCATCTTCAGTGACATTGTGAAGCACTGCATTAAGTTCTGCCATTGTATTCGCATCACATTTGTCATTCAGCTGCAACACCCATTGCAGCCAAGGTCAAACACACAACTCCTGATCAAACCTGCAAAGGTCAGGGAATTACAGAAAAAAAACCCAACCCTAACTGTACTCCACTTTTTGACTGCAACATGAAGGACACAGTGCAGAAGCAAAGTTGCAGCACCCAATTGATCATACAAACAGCTTTATTCTCGATGCAGCAATTGATGTCAAGGTCTGAACATAAAGTACCTGTTGCACACACAACTCAACGGTCTTCCCCAACATGGTTATGGCTGCACACCGTGTATCCGGTTTCCGTAGCAATGTAATAATGGTAGTTACAGCGCCTGCAAACACATGGTATCCGAAACCCACTCATTTAGTGATACGTATCCACAGTTCAAAAGAGGCAGATAGATACTACACACATGAAAAGCTTCCATCAATTACGTTTGGAGTGCCAAAAAAAGACAAGAAGAACAAGCAGGTTTACCACTTATGGAGACAAATTCCAGGCTAACTAGAGCAGCAAAAGCTTCCGCATGTGCAAAAAAATCCATGCGACTCGCCTCCACTGGTCTCTTCAATGTCAAGTGCTTCAACACCTGCAAACTCGAAAGTGCACAATCCACTCAGAAAAGGTGATACTTTGCAGCCAAAACCACTAAGTAAACCTATGGGCTTGCTTCCATTTCAAACCCAAGTAAAATGTGTCACTTGGAATGAAGCTTGAAAGCAGCAGCTCTTCAACAGAAAGTCAGGAGCTCAATGACATTTGCCATACCTTTGGAATCAGAAAATCACGCATTCTGGACTTTGCAGGCTCTGGAAGCCTGCAGTCAAATCAAACCAGGCACCAATAAGGCAGAGCTCATAGATGCAGTAACATGTCTCCCTTCAGCTAAAAGACAGAATAGGCATGGAGACATATCAACATGGCTTGACCTAACTCACCACAGCTAACATAGATATGAATACAGACAGAAAAAATGCAGACCAAAAGATGGAACAGAGAGGAAGTGGAAACATTGAATAATAAACATGTGCATTTCTCTCAAGAAGCAATCCTTTTTCTTTTCTTTTTTCTCGTCATGGACCTGGGTAGAAGAAACATGAAGGGCACCACACTTTGTTGCCGCAGCACCAAGTCAGGACTGAAGACAACTGCCACAAAAGCTGCCTGAAACTCATCCAATATCTGCACCCATAGCACACTTTCACTATTTCCCTGTGCAACCAAGAAGCTCAAAACAGATCAACACATACATAGTGTCTCTAGAGTAAAGAAACTTATGAATTTCTTTTTTTAGGGTTTCGAGCCTGCAAAGTCAAGATCACAGCATTTTTGTTGGAAGGCAGAATTGTGCAATCATCTTCTGTACCAGGCTTCAGCAACACAGCTTTAGAGTTTCTCTGAAAAACTCTTCTCAAGGTATTTTGTAAGAGAAAATGAGCCACATTTTGCTACTGCCCTAATTCAGAAACTACCGAAAGGCAGTGGCCCCTCACCACCAATCAAAACCAAAAAATGCCTCACAACTTTTTTTCTTTTTTTTCCAAGTGTTGCAGTTTTCAAAAAGCAAAAGAGGACTTTGGGATTTGCCACACTGACTGTTTCTGATGAGAGGTTCTCTGTGAGAAGAGTTGCAATTTCTGTGGCCACTCTGTCAAGTTGGGAAGCATCCTCAAGCCTTGATATGAGAGCTTGGAACAGCTTCCCTACATCCCGAGTCTTCACATGTTCTGTCAAGACCCTAAAATCCCCCACAACATCCCAAAATACAAACCGAAAAAAAACCCCGTGAGGTTAAGAGGGAGGACCCATCAAAACTTCCCAAAATGTGAAGAAATTGCAAGACCATCAAAGACGAGAAAAAAACAAAAACAAGGAATTCTTCTGATTCCTCCATCCATCACTTCCTCCTTCGTATTATGACTTTCCGAAATGTGGACAACTTGCAAGACTCTCAGAACAGTAAAAAACAAGGGATTCTTCTGATTCCTCCATGTCACTTCCTCCTCCCCATGTCTGCTAAATTTCATTTATGCATCATAGAAGCTCTTAAACCACAGCCAAAAAACAAAAAAACCACCCCCCGGCAAGAAGCTCTTAAACCACAGCAACAAAACACGCATCCACAAGAAGCTCCCTTAAACCACAGCAAAGAGGGAAAAAAAAAAAAAAAAAAACACGCCCACAAGAAACTCTTAAACAAAAAAAACACCCACCCACAAGAGCTGCCGAGTTGGAAAACACAAAATCGAGCTCATCATACAATCTTCTCGTCACTTCATCATTCACATCCCAACAAAGAAAGAAGAAATAATACCCATTGTATGTATGTATACATACCTCATGGTCCGGAAAAGCTCAGTTGCCAGGGATATCTCATCCGGACCCAGCTCAACTTCTATAAAGAGCTTCATCAAAGCCCCTCCTCCTCGTTGCTCCTCCTCCCCGGCCTGTCTTTTCGAGCTTTCTTCTTCTTCTTCTTCTTCTTCACAACTCTTCCCACAACAATCCCAAAGCGACTGTAGCAGTCTTGCTTCGATCCCGTGGCGATGGATCCGCAAGCGCCCTGCTCCTCCTCCTCCTCCTCCTTGCAGTGCACACAACACTCGCTCTCTGGCCTGCGCTGCGCTGCGGTCGCTCGTCGCGGTACTCTGCGCGGTGCGACTTCCTCGACCGCAGCGACACCCGCGTGGGTTAAACCCAAACCCTAGGTCGCTGCAGGTACGGTAAAACCATAAAACCCTAGTGGACTTACCGACCCTACTGGACTGGACTTAACCAGTCCTACTGGGTTTAAGCAGTCCTACTGGGGTTTTCCCATTACACCTTAAGTGGGGCCATTAAAATAGGGGCACATGGATTTGTCCTTTTTGCTTTTTTTCTTTTTCGTTTTGGGTGAAGAGGGTTGGGGGAGGCAAGTTTGTTTTTCTTTTCTTTTGTGTTCTTCTTTTCTTTTTCCTTTTAGGGTTTTTGATGCCCTATAAGACTATAGGGGGAAGGAGGGGAAGACCTTGCAATGCATGGAGATTATGGACTCTGGAGATAAGCCCTGGGATGGATGGAAAGAAATGTACCTTAGGATGGAAACAAACTTGACTTGGGATGGAAAGAAATGTGCCTTTGGATGGAAACAAACTTTGACTTGGGATGGAAAGAAATGTGCCATAGGAGGGAAAGAAACCTGACTTGGGATGAGTGGGTACTTACAAATATGCAAATCTCTAATGTGGGGAGTCATGGTTAAACTAAAGGTAGGGATGTAATTTTTACATGTCCATATTAACTTGGCAATTTGGATGAATGGAAAAAGGGGTGTTATAATGCATGTATTAGGTAGATCCTTGTTAAGGGTCCCATGCTTCCATGCTTTATGTGACCACATTCTTTGGTTAAGGGATGAAGGACTTGGGGTTGGTCAATTTGACACCATCCTTGTCCTCTTGACCATTTCAAATTTCAAAATTTAAAGATTCCTCTTTCATGTCCCATGCCAACTTTGACACCATCTTGGTGCACCCCACCATTCCAAATTGTTGTTTTTTTTTCTCTCTCTTTTTCATCTACCAACTAACCCTAATTTGCTTCCGTCCATATTGAGGACACAACTTGTGTATGTATATATTTCTTCCAAACATTTTCACATCTAGATAACATGGAGAGTTAGTTAAAAGTTCATTTTGGAACTACCATATTCAATATCTTTTGAACAAATGTTATTGTATATATATTTTTGAACATATGAGTTAAAAATATCATGCTTGGGGATGGCCTTATTAATTATCTTCCACATACATCTTGTAATTTAGGTATTTATACATGGCAAGATTAGGGTTTAGGTTGATTTCAACTTTCATTGATTCCATTGTGGTTCATTTCTAAGTTCATTCAAATTACCCAAGTTCATTTGTAAATGTTTGGTCTATTTTACAATTCATCCAAAACTTGGTTCAAAGGTTCAAAGATTGATGTAATGTTCATTTATTGGGATTGGTGATTATTTGTTTATTATGTTGGTGTAATTTTAGTTGAATGGATTGGGTGCATAAGTCTAGGTTCATAGAATGAAAAGACTACCTACTACCAATATAATTAAAGAAAAAAAAGGACATCATGTTAGGTGTGCTTCCCCTTTAGGAATGGGATGATAAGTTTCACAATGGTTTGCAACCATCCTTGTTGCAAATATTCAAAAGCTTGCATCTTAAAAAATTACTTTACATCTCCATGGCAAGTTAGGTGTCAAGTTATGAACCAAATGTAAACACAAAAGCTTCAATTAAATAATAATAGCCAAATGAATGGAAAGGTTTAATTCAAAGTGGTAGTTATACATAACAAATTGCTTTAAATTTTAACTGCAAGGTTGAAACAAACTTTATTTTGGAATGAGGAAATTGGGGACATTTAAAAAATAAAATTAGTAATTTAAAATATATATTGGTTGAAAAAAAGTCATGATTTTTTGCAACATTTTATCATTGAATAATTTTAAATCAAATGTTACTAAAAGTTGAAAATTACATGTGGAATTACCTAATGACATCTGCAATAAAATTCCAAAAAATAGATATAACCAATTAGTTATTAGTTATGACATTAGTTTTGGAATGGAAAATAAGTTTGGGAATGAATAATGAAAATAAAGAAATCAATATTGTATATTTGATTATCATCAAAATTTAAAAGCTTAATCCTAATGCAAAATCTGTGAAACTCAATCATGATTATGACTGGTTCATTATGAGAAATGAAAACATAACAAATTACATGAACACATGAACCATTATAAGCTGAAACTTTGTTTGCAACAATAAATTATGTATATTCTTGATGACTACGAAATGTGATTGCTCAAAAATTGAAATTACATATATCAATTACCATAGAATTCAACAAAATGGAATCCATTAACATTAGTCAAAAATTTGATTTCTTTAGGGTATAATGTGCAAAATAGTAAAATATTCACAATGCAATTAACAAAATGAAAAAGATGGAAGAAAAAAATCACAATAGAAGAAAATAGTCTAGTGGTGTATGTTATTACAATGGCAGAATTTGGTACATGGAAATGGATCACCATGATATTTATCATAGTCGTGAACAACATGTTTTCAAAACCATTCCATCATATGTTAATAAATGGATGTTACAACCTATTTCCATGTTTGTGTATGTCAATGTGGTGCTTAAATTCATAATTTGTGTGCACATTTTGATTTTGCTCATTAACTACAATATTGTTGGGGTGCTTAGCCTTGTAACATGCATGGCAAACTTCACATATAATTTCCTTGTTTAGAAATAAGAGAAATTGAGGAGGGTAAGTCTTTTAGAAGTTGACTAAAACAACAAAGTTCTCATTGACATGGTTCATTGTCTATAAATAATTGAAATACTTTTTTTGCATTTAAAAAGTTCAATGATTATGAAATGTAATTGAATGTTTATGTTTTTAGAAGTAAGGCAAATCAAAGGGAATTTCAAGGATGTTATGATGATTTTGAAATTAATGAGTCATGAAACAAATGAATGGCATCCTAGTGAAATTAAGGGATAAATAAGATGGCAAGTTAATGCACCTTTAAGCAAACGGAAACAAAACAAGGGTTCAAGGAAATGGAGATGTTGATATAAGTTGAAGGGGCATCACTTCCATGCATAGACATCATTTGACTATACCATGTGTCATATATATGGTTAATAGTTGGCAACATATAACAAATGCTTCACATGGTCATATTGGATCTCCCAAATCCAATTCATACAATACAAGAACTTGAATCCTCTTTTAATTATCAAAAGCATTGTCTCCTTTGCATATGTCAACCAATGAATTATAAAAAGAACATTCAAAATAAGCCCTTGGAAGTCACAATGGATAATGGAGATAAAGGTGTTAAAGGTTTTCATCTATTTCAAGAAAATGAACCAAAGAAGTTGAAGCCAAGGAAATTTGTTGAAATGGTTTTTAAATGAGTTTAAAGAAGTTGAAAAATAAATTGAGGAAGCTAATATAAGGCTTTCAAACAATCGATTTTTTGTACACTAATTCTTTTCTTTTCATAAAATGAGTCACCAAATTTCACTAAAAAAACCTTCTTTTGGGAAAAATGTTGTCATAGTCTACTTTACCATCTAGTGTTTTAATTGTTCTCGACAAAAACATTGTCAATTAAGTTGAAAGGTTTTTGGGGATGCTTACCATAATGGTTGTATTATAAAAATAAAAATAAAAATTTTTCAAATAAAAAAATTACAATGAACTAAACAAGTTAGTAGCATTTTAAGGAAAGTTTATGTCACCATTACTTTTGTATGGATATTTAATGATAATATTTCAACATTTACCATGGGTACAATCTTTTACTTTAACCTAATTCATTTTGTTTTATATCATCAATCATTATGTAGTATGCCATGTGGATTTGTTTTTTGTGACATGAAAAAATATTACTTGATGAAGCTAGAAATATTTTGCCATGTGGATAAGGGTTCAACATGAAAACACGAACTATTCTACCAATGGTTATATTTATTGTTCAAATGGTGTTTTTGATTTGCAATGTTAACATGAGAAAATTTTGAACAATGAAAACTCTAGATTGTGTTAAACATTCTAAACAATTTAATTTGATCACAAATGTAGCATAAAGGTTCACAATGTCACCAAATCTTGTTGTAGAACTTAAATGCACCACCATTCATCACAACTAAAACAATATAAAATTTTCAAGTATGATGAAACTATAATATAGTCCAAAATTGAATCTCTTGACCATGTCATACTAAATTAGTTTTTTGTACATAATCCTTCGAACTTTTTAATTAATTCTAACATGATCAATTCTACTTTTATACACTTTTTTTTTAATAGTGTAAATGAAATAGGTACAAGAAAATTGATGTGAACACAACTTTATTATCATATCATTGATTTTCACATGTTCTAACACGAGTTAATAGACATTGAACCTTGTCTCAAGTCCATATGAAATAATGAATGAACTTTTTTGTTTGCCCACAATACATTATGTTTTGTAAAATATGATACATGTGCTTACATTACACCCATGTTCCACACCCACCCAAAAAACTATTGATAATACAACACAATATATGCATAAGCAACCTAGATAATTTTCAACTATCACATCATAATGTTTGTGCCTGGAAAGTATGTTATAGATTCATCCATTCTTTGATGGTTGGACATTTATAGGGGCACAATAGTCATTGGGATAAATAATTTACTAGCCTTTTAGTTATCGGTGTACTATTGTTTTAATTTGAACATTGAAAATTGTCTCACCTTTTTTACACAAGATGTAAGCCAATTGCTTGCATTTGTAGGTCTATTGAAATTATGTGTGTGAAGGCATTTAACAATTGTTTGTAATAGAAGGGTGAAAACACACTAAGGTTGTATACTTTCCGACATATGTGGAATACATACTAGTGTTAAAATAAAAGTTCATTTTACATTGTAACATAATAAATTATATTGTACAAGTCATATGGTAGGGCTAACAATTTTTTTACTTATAAACTTTATCAATGTAGATAATTGTATTAAAATTGTACATTAAAAAATCTAGAGATTGAATTAATAATTCAAATGAATAAAAGACTTCATAAAAAAAATCCATATTTCATTAAATATCTCAATTTATAGGTCTTAAAATCTTTCAAAATCGTCTTCCTTTGTATCAATGGCATCACACTACTTTTTATGTCAAAAAAATCACTCAATTAAACATTTTAATAAATATAATGAATCTATAACCATATCATATGGATTGTGATGTTGGGTTTTTGGCACTTAAAAAGTTCAATATGTTATGGTTACTTAAAATTTATTCATAAAATTCATACAATGTGATCATATCACATATAATATTATTTTTTTGAATCCTTTTCACATATTATTCATTTATATTTTGTTCCATGGCCCATAATTGATACTTTAACAAGTTGTGACATGATTATGTACTCCACTTTAATGTGCTTTCACACAAAAGGCTCACCTCCAAATAGATTCTAAGGATTATTATTGTGTTCAGAATCAAAGAAAAACCCAACTTCTTCCAAACATGATATTTTCTTTTGAGTTAGGTTGGCACTATGTTGAATGACGATATAATTGAAACTTGTAACTTAACAACCACAAAATTTTGTGTAGACCCACCCACACAACAACTTAAGTCATCAAGATTGAACTAGTGTTTATGGTATTCCAAAGTGCTAGTTAAAAATTAAACCCAAAAATGAGAATAATATGGAGTTGGAGTCCCATTTGTCGTTTTTTGTGTATTGATTTTGGATGTGCACTTGGCACATGTATGTTTTTGCAATGCAACACATTACATTGGAAATTAAGTGGCACTGATCCATATGCCACATGCCATCCTCACATATAATTTTTATCGCCTCTAACCCACCTTGAGAAACTATAAAATATATATTATGTGAACTACATGGCAACCAATGGGGAAAATGTTCTTTAATATTCCCAACAATTGCAATGCTCAAATATCACAAGAGACAAAAAAGAAAAAGATACCATGAAAAGCAAGTGAAAGAATGCAAACAATAGAGAAACTAGACTTGTAACCTCGAGAACTAAAGCCAAGGTTAAACTTTTTACTCTAAACCTCTAGACCCTTGACTTTGATAATCAAATTGAAGGTTAACTTTTTAGCCTACTTGAGGTTCAAGGTCAAAACAATTATCATTTTACTCAGTTTTCTCTTGCCAAAGGACCAACACTTCTAATTTCTCACAAGGGATGAGAACCATCAATTTCAATGTAAGAACCTGCCCAAAACCCTAGGGGTATCATGGGAGATATAATATAATACACACCCAACATTGATCTAAACCCTTAATCTGCTCTCTCCTATGTAATCATTGTCTATTAACTTGATATTTTTCCCAGTAGCAACTTCTTCAGCTTTTCAAACGCGCTTTAATACCAATGTTGAGAAAAGGGTCCTTTTTGTGGTAATGAATTCTCGAACCAAAAGATGAATATTGCAAACACAAATTCTCGAACCAAAAGATGTATCTGCTATACTATTGCAAACGCATATTTTGATATGTTATCTCAAGCACTCACAACTACTGCAAGCAGATGGACAAGAAACACTTTTCCATTGGGTTCCAATTACCTAGCTAACCACGATGGTTAGATTAGGTCAGTTGTTGCTTTTACCTACCTCCCTACTAACAACACTCGAGCCCTTTACTTATGTGTAAACATCTACATCTATTCCTACTACCTACCTACATATCACACCAATACTATACACAAGGTTATCAAGGTGAAAGCCAATGTCAACTCAGTTGAGGTTCAACAACTCACAAGCCTGTGAATTAACCATCTAAATGCATCTTTTCACCTAGTATCCACCTATAACCATAGCTACCTATATAGAGCTACCTACAGGACCTATCCTTTACAGGACAGTTCATCCAGGTGAAACCCCAGATCTACTCGGTTGGGGTTTCATCCACAACTGAGTCATGACAGGCTTCAAACAGATGGTCCTTTCTATTATGTCATAAAACAAATGTGACACTCGTTTTATGCAAGCTAGAACAAGGTAAGGCGATTCACTGATACAGTTGATAGTTCAATCTACATCTTAACAATGCATCTTTGAAGTTTATGTTAAAAATTGCACTGGCTTGCCAATACCAATATCAGAATAGCATTTTCCACTTCAGCTATTATGTAACTTGATTTCTGGAATTCACATTTCTCAAAATGAGTTGCCAAATTAGAACCTTATACAAAAATCGGAGCAAAAAACTCAGGTTAAACTTCATAACTGTCTTTAGCATTTGGTAGATAGTTAACTCCACCTATTAACATATATACACAGATGAACTAAAGACTGTGTAAACAAATTTAATGTTAGATGTAAAGTGCCTAACAAAATTGGAAAAATGTCAGGAAATACTCCAACTGTGTATTCAGAAATACCATCTCAGTATTCAATATCATGGTGACAAAACTAAAGCTCTCAACATCCAGTAACACATTTGAGTTGGGTTGCCACCAAGAGCCAGACAGTGTACACTGGCACTCCATATTTCCAAGAAATCTTATTACATAGCACAAGGCCTGATGGGATCCAGGATCTAGGTCCACACCAGAGGATGAGAGAGTGCCATAGAGATGACTGTCCCACTTCCAATTTTTTCTCAAACCTAATTACATTAGGAGGTACCTGGTTTGTAATAATCTGTTGGAAAGGACTTATTCAAGTGTGTTGTGGCTTGACAAAATCCAACCCCTTCTGTATTGAAGACTGCAATTCCTCCTTCAAGGCCTCAAGGCCTTTCTGTTCATAGTCAGAAAGACTGCCCAACTCCAGCACCTCCTCAACTCCATTTCTCCCTAACCGCACCTGCCAACCAAAATGTTTGCCCTCAAGAAACTGCAAAAAGAGATCTCAACGGGGTGAAAAATGGCCATCTCTAGCTTGGATGTGAAAGTATTCTCTATTTGATTTACCAATTCACTTGGAGAATAATGTAAGTCTAAGTAAGATACTCCACATACACATCCAAAGCAAACCAAAATCAGCCACGAGCAAATGACTAATGATAGAGGAATAGAAGATTAAACCAAATAAACATAAAATTTGCATTGAATTGTAATCAAAACCTGGCTATCTTGATACACATGGCTAGTAAATAGAACAATATAATTCACATAATCAAAAAACCTCTTAGCCATGTGGCTGCTTGCACAGGGAAAGATTGCTGAGTTTTGGCTGCAAGTAGGAGAGAAAGGTGGCACCTTTGATGAGAAGAAAGGCAGATTAGTAATATCAGATGCCACATAGCTGCACTGGATATTCTCCACACCATTTAGGCCCTTGAGACAGGCTTCTGCAAAAAGAGCTCCAGCATAGCTACACCATCCCCAAACCCACTTACTCTAAGCTGGTTGTTCACCTGACAGATTTAACTTCTATAAACAATCTACAGAATCACCTTTTCATGATGAGCAGCTCCACCAAAAGATGAAGTCAAATATTTTTTCAGGTCTATTCAGAAAACAGTGTCACAATAGTATCAAACCAAACTGATCTGACATGGTCCAGAGGTTTTATTTGTGAAATCACCAGAACTTGAAATAGAGCCAATCAAGAACATAAAAGAGAAGAAACTTGAGAAGAATCAAGGGACAGGGCACTTACGCCATAGATAGAGTAGCAGACCCTTTACCAGCCTTTGCCTGCACAACTTCAGTACCACCATCTTGTGTGCGCTTGGTAAGTGCTTCAATCTCCTCATCTGTCAATTGAACCTTTGGAGAGGCCTGCAGTGACCATAGACGCATAATCCATATTAAGTACTGACAGAAGAATGAAGCAAGAGGCAAGATGAACTTCCAACTAAAAAGCTACCCTGCTCCATAACCAGCAGAGGAAGCTTAAAATAAGCACATTATTTAGCTAGCTCTTGGGTAACAGCCTTCATCATCATACATAGCAAGTTACAGTAGGTCATGAATACCTAGGCATTTTCTGACATAAGGTAGTCAGCACCCTCCTAACCAAACAAATGGTCTTCCAAAGAATAGTGCTTGCCAACAACCACTATGTGCTGCCACCACTTATGCATATTTCTAGCACCCTTGGATCTAAAAAGTGTCTGGGTGCTGCTTGTGAGGTGCCATCTTCAGGGTTTCCAATGCATCGTCAAGAGGAAACAATGTTGACATTTATATACCCAACTTCATGCCAGACTCAACCAGCACTAGGTAATGAGAAGAACCAGGAGACAGCTTTAACAGCTAGAGAAGCAGTAATCAGAAGTTGGTTGCAAAAAATGAAGTCCTGCTATTAGACAATTTGATCAGAACTATCACCCTCAGACAACCTTGGTGTCTGTAAGTGGAAGATAATATGTCAATGTCAAGACAATGCCGGCATGCATTCTCTGCAACTGACACAATGCACTCTTCATCCAGACATGGTAGATTAAACGCCAGCATGTTACCTGAGAGAAAAGAGGAAGAATGGTGATTCCAGCATGGCCACCCACAACAGGGACATTCACCTCTGCATAATCCCCATGCAGAAGTATGTTGAAACCAATGAATAACTATTGACACCATTTTCTTGTCCAGTAATATATGAAGTTAAAAGGCAGTGAACCAAGTCAGTTAAATTTACAATGAGGTTTGCAAAAACCTGCCTAGCCAGATTACTACAGTTTTAATAGCTTCTGCAACCTAATTGTTCAATATGACATTTCAACTGAGAACAACATTCTATTAGCCTTCCTTACATTCAGCAGTTGAGAGGACTCTCAAACAAACACTAGGAGAGTAAAGCACATACCTCGTACTGGTAGTCCTTTCAATACTGAATAGAAGGTCCTTGCTCGTACTACATCCAAGGTAGTTACACCAAAGAGCTTCCTTGAGTCATAAGTGCCGTGCAGCTTGAAGACTTCAGCAGCTATTGGCACAGTTGAGTTCACAGGATTACTGATCATGTTTACCAGTGCCTGCATCACAGTTGATCCAAATTTTCCATTACTAGAATCAGATTACCCTGGCCTGCACTTTTAGAAGGGGAATGTCTGATTCACAAAGTGAATAAAGTGATCTTCCTGGATACAGAAAAGAAACTCCTATCTGATCAGATTGATGGAATCTTTATGGCCAAAGTGATTGATGACAGAATATATATACAAGTTTCAGGTTAAAAGCTCAGAAGATCATCCTAGCAGGTGTATAGTTACTTGTGAGCACAACTACTAGTGAGTACACACCTTCACTGGAATCCACCTACAGTAATGCTTCCCGATCCCATACTTGAGACCTAAATCCACCAAAGGCAAAACCTTGAAGAGGTTTAAATGTGCCATGACCACTAATGATTGATTTCAGTATGCTACCATCTGTTGTGATAGAGCCACAGTGAAAGGGTGAGACATACCCCTGGACAGTGTTCAGCAATGGCAGTGCAAAGGCCCTTCACAATTCCAGCATTGATCTTGAACAGATCATCACGAGTCATGCCAGGTTTGCGTGGCACTCCAGCAGGGATTATGACCAGGTCACACCCTTTCAAAGCCTTTGCTAGATCTGCCTCGCCAGCAAAGCCCTCCACCTGAAAAACCAGAATTGTCTAAGAATGACTGTGCATGTAGTGTTTAAATCAATCCCGTGTAAATGTCCAGGAGCAAAAGTCGTATTCATATTCTGAACAAAGTGGCAGTTAGGAAGCTGAATCTACTCAATGCCCAGGACGAGACATGCAAACAGGTTCTGCACAAGATACACAAGAGTTCCTGACAGGACTTGCTCTTTATCTATGCTGTTGACACTTCTGCTAGTCAGAGACAGAGGTTCAAAATTCAGAGATGCAATTCAGACGTTACTTCCTCACCTTGATGCATCAGCAAGAGCGAAGGATATCCAAGCCCTAGATTAGATTCCATAAGTCTTTCTCAATGCGGACCACTCTTAGAGCTTACTTCAAACAGGCTTAGTATTAAGTACAATTCTCCACTGTCTGCATCTCATCTAGCGCATTACGCCGTGTAACCACAAAGCTCCGAGTAACCTAACCGATGACCGAAAGACTGAACATACAATGAGGAATGGCCATGAGAAGGAAAAAGAGGATCGGCCGCTGCCGATCTCCGCTAAGGAGGGATCCAATTTCCCGTGAAGGAAAGAAAGATTACAAAAGAGAAAGGAAGCCGGAGATATATAAACACTGCGCGAGAAAGATAATACTCACCGTTGCGGTAGTGTCGACATGGCTGATATCTGCAGCGACGCCAGGAGTTCCCGCGATATCATACAAAGAGAGATCGGTCACCAGGGGATTGAGCTTCATGAGAAGCCCTAGAGGTTGTCCAATTCCTCCTGCGGCTCCCAACACCGCCACCTTCCGCCTGGGAGAGCTGGAGCTCGAAATGCATCTCGTTTGCGCCGGGCTATTGGCAGCAGACACGACGGATCTCTTCAAGAGAACAGCGACCGATCTTCTTGCCGCCATTTTCTTCACGGATCTGACTTCGACGACGACAATCGCAAAAAAAAAAAAATCTCCGGCAGAAAATGCCAACAAAGCCTCGCGTTCTCTAGTCCCCGCACCACACACGCAGGCGCGAGGCGAAGCGCAAGGAACATCTGTCGTCTGTCACAACCGACGCCTCAGATCTTCGATACCATTTCATCCGCTGCACTCCATCACGCCATGTCATAGTTTGAGAGGAGGTGCATTCACATTTGCAGTGCTATTCCCAGTACTGATTGCTCATGAGGTTTACCCTTCACCCAAATGCAAGTAATTGTTTGAAGGTGGGTAAATAGAGGGTATATGAAAATACCATCTTGCAGCTATATATATATATATGGAGTTCACAACAAGGGAATGTATTTGATATGTTATGTATCCCTAGTATCTGGCCTTGGTCGTTTACATTATTTGTGCTGCATTCACACTTCATGTCATGTCAATGACAAATGAAAATCTAGGTGGCATGCAATGTTAAATAGGTGATAGTTTAATGTTAAGTGAATGTCAACTTACGTGTACAATGAAAATCTAGGTGGCATGCAATGTTCAATAGGTGATAGTTTAATGTTAAGTGAATGTTAACTTAACATAAAAATTTCATTGTAAGTAGGTTTAGGGTAGAGAGGCCGATCATAGTACATTTAAAAAAAGAGAGGCTATTGGCAATCTCATGAGAATTTGGTTGGATCACACCTAGTGTGTTTTAGATCGCCTAATTTGGACTTAAAATGCAAAAGTTATGGGCTCTAGAAGGTCTTAGCTTCATTGAAAAAAAAAGTCAAGAATCATCAAATAGTAAGCCTCCCTACCTTCGAACAATGCACATCCTATAAACAAACATTTTAACATTGACACTTGTCAAAAATCTACCTTATCACCAAACATGCACATTCTCAAACTGATCACAAACGTTGAAAAAACAAATTCTTTTTAATCAATGGTTCAAATTGAAACCTCAAAAAGGGCAAAAAAATGTCTAGTTATCAAACCTTAAAGGTTTAGGAAACCCTAA
>Ga0209208_10001895_pt1 | contig 29931 bp, 30 predicted proteins | sample S1TSphfallax_3_FD_187694 | JGI IMG/M metagenome (GOLD analysis project Ga0209208, IMG submission 187694) | Host-associated microbial communities from peat moss isolated from Minnesota, USA - S1T2_Fd - Sphagnum fallax MG (SPAdes) (version 2) | ecosystem: Host-associated > Plants > Peat moss >...
ACTTAACTCTGTTCTGATGACCTAAATGCATCCATATTCTTTCAGGTGTATTGTAATGTTGACTTTGGATTGGACTGATTGGTGGGGATGAACAGGTGGTCCATCCTGCAGATATGTGTTTTAAGCTCCCTGAGAATGTGACATTGGAGAAGGGGGCCATGTGTGAGCCTCTGAGTGTTCGGGCATGCATGCCATCAGGCAGGTGTTGGATCCCCAACAAAAGGTTTAATCTTGGGAACTGGACCAATTGGCTTTGTCACAATGCTAGCTGCACATGCCTTTGGAAGTCCTAAAGTGGTGATTGCTAATATTTCTGTGGAACAACTGAAGGCCACCACAGAATTGGGAGCAGATGCTACAGTCTTGGTGTCAACAGATCTGAAGGTAAGAAAAGAATTCAGATTTATGTTAGTCAGCAATGTCAGACTTCTCACATTGGACTGGGAAGGGTGGATGGATGCAAATCAGTTTCTTACAACTGTCAGTGTGTTCTGTTACTGCAACACATATCCTTTGTCCTTGGATTTAATTAGTGGGCAGATCAATGTCAAGCCCCTCATCACTACCCGATTTGGCTTCTCTGAATCCAAGGTCAAGCATGCATTTGAGACAAGTGCCAAGGGTGGCAGTGCCATCAAGGTCAAGTTCAGCTTCTCAGCATGTTTAATGCATGTTAAGTAAGCATCTATCCATTATATTGAAAAGCTATGCATTGGAACATTGGACATTTGGCAGTTCTGGGTCTGTAATGCATAGATTTGATACTAATGGGTACTAAAAGGATACAAACAGGTTAGCATGTCCATCAACTCTTCCGTATGTGGTATAGCAATTTAATGATGTTGTATGTTCTCTGTATCAGCTTTAATGTATGCCTAGAGATCATTTACATTCAGAACAGTGGGTTTTCACTGTCTGGCTGCACTATTGTTGCTGTTCTGTCATGCTGATTTCCATGTGTATCAGATCACACTCTAGATCAAGGAGTGAGTAGTCACTTGTATGGTTGCAATCAACATCATTTCATGACTGCACATTTGTGAAAAAGGACCCCATATTGCTACTGTTTTGCAAGTTGCACTTTCTGTGTACGGGCAGCTAAGTTGCTACTCTCTGGACAGTCAGCCAACACTCACTAATACAATGTATCCCAAACAAGATCACAACAGAATTTAATCACCCATAAATTGCAAACCAAACTGCTTTAGACTTACAAATGGTTTTGTGTTGCAAGTGATTGTGTGTTACACATAGTGCTCAAATGATTGACCCAACCCCAATTAGGACATTCACTTGGAAGAAAAAAAAATGTTTGCTTATAAACAGTACATGGTAAAAAACATTTTCCACAATCCATCTGTTTAACCAACATGTTGCATTGACCATGTAAAACAATAAGAACTTGAATTGGAGAAATCATGTTTCTGAACCATCACATGGAACAAAGGATGCATCCTCAAGATTTTGCTTTCCTGGTGCCAAGATGGTAAAGATACTGAATGCTTTTCATGTATAAGTGTTGGACAAGGTAATTACCTGATTTCCTTCTCTGACAGCATTTGCTGACCACATCAGAGAATTGCTAGTTACCATAGTTACTCAATAAGTGCCACTGCAATCAACACACAATATATGAGGAAGCAGCCAAGTTGTAAGATTGATCACTACAACTGCCTTCTGAAGCTTATAACACTAGCCCAAAACATTTTACCTCATCACAAATGTTGCAGTTGACATTGTTTCAGACTGACAAAATTCATAATTCATGCACCCCAGATGAGAAGTGTACCTTGTATCAATCAAGCTTTCTGCAACCACTATCCGAGAGAATTGTCAGCTTGCACAGAAGTGTGTGCTAAAAACCACTGTTACAACAGGACTTTGGGGCATTGGTTACACTTGGTGTCTAAAAGCAAGAAGCCTTAAATTAACTTCCTATACCCCCTCCGGGTCATGGTTGAGATTACCAGCAAGCAAATCAGCAATCTTGAGTCTGGATACCTATCCTGTCGCAAAATGTTAAATAATGGGTCTTGGGTACCTTAGCTGCAGACCAGAATTGGGGCAAGAAAAGAACCTCAAAGAAGCATCCATTTTACAAGATCAGTGGTTTTGCACTATTTGATCAATGCCTCTAGACACTCACACAGAGACTTGACACTTCTTAAAAGTCCTTTGCATCTTGACATGGTGAGATGCCCTGCCCAGACTCATCTGCAAAGTTACAAGTATGTGCATACTTGAAATGTCTTGCGTTACCATCTTCAAATCCTTTGCACAAGGGAGACACCACAGTGATTGATTGCATACTTGGAACAGCCCGAATACAATCTTACAACAATTTGGAGTATGGTCCTCAGAAAACAATTTTCCTCAGGCTAGAATGGACATTACACTGGGTTCCTCTATTAGGAATGGTGCACATTCCAGATCTGTCTGAAATGATATATGATTTGTCAGATTCCAAAACTTTATGAACACCACACATTTTGAGGAAATTTAGTCATCCTTTACACATATTCAACCATCAAAAGATGATATACTACTTCATGATTATGTTTTTCTTCTCCATTTTCCTGGAATGATAAAAGTTCTCATTTAGTTCCTGACAATTTCTTGTGCTGAACTCTTTCGCATTTCATTCATGAAGCTTCTTGTATGTAAAGCTGTCTCTTGAACATGTCAGAAGATCCTCTCATGGCAATGTGTTTTATGGTCTCTTCTTATTGACTTTGATAATCAAGGCAGAAACTGCATACAATTTACGCCTCAGATTGAAACTTATTTGTGGTCAAACTGACATCACAAAGTTACTAGACACATTAGAAAAAATCCAAGAGCTCACAACTCTCACCTCTGTAGCCTTGAAAGACAGCCTGGTGGAATTTGTTGGCTGTTGCTGCATTATAGTACGGCAGTGGCTGCCTGGTGGGTTGTCAACCTTCTGCAACAGCATTCAAACTTGTTCTCAAGTCTCTTCCCTCCAAGCATTCACTTCAAAAAAATCTACCACACTGAGAATCCACTTCTGCAGAACCTTCATCACTGAGCTAAAAAAGTTATGTACTTATATCTACACCTGGACTGGTGGGAACTGATGGAAGCTAGTGGCTTGTCACTGCTCTGCATGATGAAGGTGAGGGTCTGAAAACAGCTATTTGACTTTTTTTTTCATCTCTAATGCTGTCCAACAGCATGACTGAGTCTTCCAGTTGCTTCCAGAAATGTTATAGAAATCTCAAGATAAAAGATTGATTTTGGTTTCTTTTTTTTTTTGGGCCCGAAATTTTGAGCTAGCATTTATTGTATAACTCTGTTGCTCCCACCATCAGGAACTGATGCAATGGTAGTCATGGGGAAATCATGGCAGATAGTCACTTCTATTCACAATGAAGCAAGTAGATGGTCTGATACTTTGAGAGTGCTCATCAGGTTATGACAGCACACATTTCTTGTCATATTTTTAGTTTGTTTTTTGTTGAAACTGACAGATCGATAGTTTGCTTCAAGTTGTCATCATTGAGTTTTCTCTCCAATCTCATTGATGCTGTGAGCAGAACTTGAGAGAGTACACCCACCTGCTATTGAGAAATGTACTACACTGCACAAAAGCACTAATCTTGCAACATCAGATTACATGATGTACATTCTATTATTGAGGAATATTGAGCCCCACCAGACATCCCCATTAGAGCTTGCATTACAGCTATGTTGTTTACAATTTCATTATATGCAGCAAGCAACTGCATGCCTGCTTTGCAGTGAAACCAATAAGCCAATCACAAGGCTCTACATTGATGTTTTGTATGTCTTTCCATGGTCAATTTCAGTATCACACAATTTCGAGAGGGATGAGAGGGTTTTCAATCCCCAGTCACAAGCTCAGTGGCACAAGAAATTTAAACAGCAGTTGTTGCTGCATGAAGACTCCAATCAGCAAAAATCAGAGAGAAAATCAACTTTGGGAACCATATCTTTTCCCTCTTGGGAAAATGGATTCAAGAATGAAGAAGAATGTGTGGGAGGACACAATTTTGTAACCCAGAAACGGCTTCCAGACCCTGGAAAAAATCCTAGAACAGAGCATAGTCTAGAGTGTGCAGATGATATGGAATTTGTTGTTGTTGGTACTTTGGAACTCTTATAGTAAACTCCGTCAATAAGAACAGGAGGAGAGCTGGAAGAAGAATATGAATCACATACACATCCAACACACAATTATTATGCATATATGTATAATATTTTTCTCACTGGTCTCACCTTGGAGAATCCATGCTTCTTCTTCTTCTTCTCCTTCTTCTTGCTGCTCCGTGTCTTCTTCAACTTATAAAGTTTGTGGTAAGCACTTGTCACTGAATGATAGAAGCAGAATGTTGATGCATCATGACAACAGTTTGTGTAGCAGCAAGAATGAAGCACCAGAAGTAGAAGAATGCATGAAGCACAAAGGGGAAATTTTTCTTGAAATGTTCTTTCTTGCTTTCTGAATGATCGAACTCTCTCACAGATTTGCAATTGTCTCTCCTCCAAGTGTAACGAATAAAAAGAAAAAGCAAGAGCAAGCATTTGTTGGTGAGAGTGGGAGTGGTGGTCACGAAGCAAAGAAACCTCACAACAAAGCAAAGCAAAGCAGAAAGACAACAACACAATGCCTCAGTCCTGCCTCTGCCCCTTATGAAGAGCAAACTAGCAACAGTTAAAGAAGGAAATGTTCCATCAAGCTCCCAAAACATGAACTCACAGTTGTTCGCAGCAACACATGGTGAACAATTCCTCAAAATATGGGACCAAATGAAAACTAAATCGTTCCGTTGTGCTTTCTCCCTAACATCAGCCAACAAGTATCAAAGGCAGCAGCAGCAGCAACAAGACCGACAACAACAACAGGTCTGCGTCCCAGGCGAGCAGCAAGTGGGAAGGGAAATTAGCGATGAGGGAACGTGAGGAACGTCCGGGGAACAAGGGCTGGCGGAACCCGTCTCCCCTTCGGCAATCGAGTCGGAAACCCTGGCGCGCGACAACCTGGGGTTTGCAAGCGAAGAAATTCCGAGCGTGTTTTGATCCGTAGTACATGCAATTTGCAGCTTTAATTTAGATTCCTGTCATGAATCTGGGTTGAAATTTTGTCTCCTGGTGAGCTTTGGGATGTGCTGGGATGTGTCATACCATGGTGTTGCATCATTATCGTCGTCGACTTCCTCCTCCTCCTCGTCATCATCGTCTCCATCGCTGTTGCTGTTGTCGTCGTTGATGTCCAATCATGCTCTCCTCCTTTCACCTATTTGGCGCCGGGATTTCGCTTCTCACCTGCTGAAATTTCTTCTATGCTCGCGTCGCGACACGGCTGCGAGCTCCGTTCAGCAGGTAAGTGGGATAAATATAAATAAATAAAAATAAACAATAATCTCCCCACAAAGCATCTGGAGCATCCACGATCATCCTATTGCTGAGGGTTGCAATTTCTAGGGTATGGCCAGAAAAATGGATTTTCGCGATTTTTTTTTTCTCCACGCTTTTTTTTTTTTGGTGGGTTTTTTTTCTCTCTCTCGCTGGTCGTGGTTTTGTGTCGTTTCTTGAGGGCAAGATGCTAAAGCTCCTTTATTTTTTTCCTGAGGGTTTTTTGAGCCCTAGTGCTCGTGGTTGCAATAAGGTGCTGAAGAAGACACGCACATGTGTTGTTGGATCTTGCATTTTTCACAAACCCTCGTGGAGTTTTTTCTTCCTCCTGGGAATAACAACTTGAAGGAAGCACGCAACTGGGGGGAGAGAGTGTTGTCAGCACCTCACCCACTTGCCCTAGTCTTTTAGCTATTCCCTGCCTGCAAGAATTTACAATGAGGATGGTAGCGCCACATTATTGTTTGTTTTCCAATTACTCTGAGTTCTTTTGTTTCATCATTATCACTCTGAATTCTGAAGACTTGAGGTGGTGGCCATTGTGAAAGAAATTGGAATTCATGGCTTTTGACTACTGGAGGAGGACCATACACATGCTCTGCCACAGTGAAGTGTTGGTTTTCATCCTTATACAATAATTGGGGCTCAAAGCTTATCTGGATCATTTCACCTAGAAATGCAGTGAGGAAGAGAGATGGTGGAAGTGATGGTGGTGTATGGGGCTGTGTAAGTCTGTTCATAGTGTGCATCTTCTATTGTGCCAATGTTTGCCTTGGGGGGGTTTTTTTTTTTTTCCGTTGTTGTTGTTATAGTGGTTGAAATTTTAGTTGAAAGAGTTTCAGGACTGCAGCATTGGTAGGGATTAGGGATAGACAGTTGGCAGAGGCTTACAGCCTGGGGATGGCATTGCTTTGGCAGCAGCTGTGGATGTGGAGGTCAGCTGTGAAGTGGAGGGGAGGAGTAAGGCTGAATCAGGAATTAAATTAGGTGCAGACAAGAGGGAAGCAGAGCTGGGACCTAGAGCAAAGGAAGACCCTGGTTCTGTGCCAGGGTTTGAACACTCGGTCAATGCAGAGCCAGGTTCCATGGGCGCAGGAGCTGGTGCTGCAGCCACCATAGTTCACAACGAGCCTTCTCCTTGTGGTGCTGCAATTGAAAAAGCTCAAGCTGAACTCAGGTTCCCAAACACATTTCCATTCAAATCCATGCATGTAGTTGGATTCATAGATATCACAAGTGTTAGAAGGAAAGGCTTGAATAAGAAACCAAGCAGAAAATTGGATAATTTTGTGAGCATGTCTTGTCTATACTGGTGACTGGTCACCCTCTAGATGGGTCTATTGTTATGAATTTTGACTGGACACATTGATCTACAGAATTAGAATGTTGGCAGCTATTGGATGTATTTGTTGTTGCTGCGGCTAATATGCAGATCATTATTGTATTTGCATAGCATATCTCCAAATGTTTGTCAGGGTAACTGTTAGACCCATGAAATCAAGCTCTTGCCTTCTGTTGTTGACTCAGGCGGGATCTTGCTGTACGGGAAGAGCGAAGAAGGGAGCTAGAGTTTTTAGAGAAGGTAGTTCTTCCTCTTGACGTCAAACCGTGCAAATTCAGCAAGTTTCTACATGGGATAAACATGGCTGCATACTGGTGCTGTTGATATCTGGATTAAATCATGGAAAGGCAGTTAGACAGAGACAGTATACTAATGGCACTTTTCCATCTTTGAGTTTTTGCCCAGGTGGAATTCTTGTTTCCCTGGTCTGAACTCATAAGAGGGTATGTTCTGTGATTGGTGATAGGATATGTTTTGTATTCAAGTACAAGGTCTTTATAGTCCAATCTGTCACAAAGAGGAAATTAAGCAAATTCAATTCTCTGGTTGTGAAGTAGTGTCACATGATGTATGTGGATCTTCTTGTTGATGTAGGGCGGAGAACCCCTGGATTTCAAGTTCGGGGAAGTTTCCTTACTCCCTTCTTCATCTCCATCACCAGCTGAACCACTGGCTGACCAGTTGCTGTTCAGGTGGGCTTGTTGACCAAGAGAAGGTGTACATGATGTTTATATAGCTCTGTACCCTAGTCCATTACTGTTCCTAATATGAGTGCTTTTGGCTACTTCTTGCTAGCTGTAAGTTTGGTCTCATGCAGTAACAAGTCATTTCCTGTTGCAGCACCAAAGGAATCTGATTTCTTCTCAGATTGAGAACTGGGAAAGGCTTTTGTTCTCTGTCTATGCAATTGAAAATGACTTCCTGTTGCCTCAAAGAGTACTCATTGTACTGGACATTGACTCGATGGTTGTTTTGGCAGTGAGGGGGAGGGTGGAAGTGTTGCAAATACCATAGTCAATGGTGATGCATGTCAAGACATTTCAAGTGAGGAAGTTTCTGGGGGAAGAGGTGTAGAACTAGAAAGCAGCTTTCCTGTGAACACAAGGGATGTAGCAGATGGGATCCCCTCCAAAGGAGAATCCCCTCAAACAAACCCTAGCATTTCAAACTCGGTTTGGACTCAGCTTGACCACACCACCAAAAGAGAGGGTGAAGGCTATGGAGGTGCCTGTGCTGGATTGAAAAGTCAGGCATACACAAAGAGGAACAGACACCGGAGTCAGCATCTGGGAAATGGACATTTATCAGTCAAGGAGCAGGAGAAGGTGGCAGACATCAACAGTTCTTTAGTTGTGGCTGAACCCAATGAACCTCCTGTTGCCACAAAGGATGAAGCATTGATGGATATGGGCTTGCAGGTGCTGCCATATGAGAGTCAACATGCTGTCTCTGGCAAGTGGAATGGAGTTACAACAAACCAGGAAACTGAGCCAGTAATTGAGGTCTCGACAGGGTGTGGAACAGTCTTGGAGCAGCATCGTGCAGATGTCAGCAGTAATTTAGGGAAGGATAGGGACAGAACTGTTCCACCTTCCCATGGGTCATTGAAGTCTGGAGATAGTAGGGTTAGTTTACGAGTTGATACTGGGGAGAATGATGGTTTGAACTTAGACAGTAAAGGAAGCACTGTAGATTTGCTTTTGTCAGAAGAGAAGCCAACCCCTGATGTAAAAAGATTTCATGAGCTTGGGGAGGATGGTGCTGCTGGCTTACAGGGACATGTAGATGAAAACTCTGTATTAGGAAGAGTTTCAATAAGCCCTGACAGGGCAACAGATGAGGGTACAGCTACAGGTCATACTGGAGATGGAACTTCAAAACAAGAGTCTCAAGAAAGGATTGGAACACTTGCACTTCCCAATTTGAGCGAAAGAGGCCCTGACAGAGTTCACAAAGTTGTGTCTGAAGGTGGCCTGAGTCGTGTTCCTAGGGACAGTGTTGATGAACAAAATCTGGGTTCTAAGGAGGTAAGTGGGGCTGATGGAAATATTCTGCCAGTTACTGAGTCAATGTTGGAGGGATTCAAAGGAGGATCAATTCACAAAAGTCCTATGTTCAACAAGACAATTGTCAGAGGCACTAGTAATGTTAGGCAGGCAAACAGAGACCAGTCTGCACAGGATAACAAGAGATTGGTTGCTTCCAATCCTAGAATCAAGGTCGAAGATGTTGCTGCTGAAGATAGGATCAAGTCATCAACTACAGAGGCTGAATTAAGAAGTTCACAAACCAATGGTGCACCAAAAGCTCAGGAACTTAGGACTGAAGGGCAAGCAGGTGCAGTTGTAGGTGGGGTTCCTAGGAGTATAGGACGGACATCAAGTGCCTGTGCCCTATTGAAGAACAAGTTTCCTGGTGTAGTAATTCCTTGGGAGAAGCAGCATGACCCAACTATACAAGCTGAAGCTGAGAAGCATAGGGCAGATATTTCAGCCAAGGCACAGAAGGCACGTGAAGATATTATCATTGAAGAGGCTGCACATCTACAGGTAGTGTGTGCATCTCTTGTTTTGTGGTATCCACCAGTGGGCCTTGCTGTAACTCATAATCCGGTTTGTTCATGCCAAATGAGCTCATGATGGTCAGGGGTGCTCAACCTGTACAATAGATCCTATGTGAAGAGCTAGTCAATTGAACTTGGTAGCCATTTTGGGAACTCTCTGCATTACAGAGAGTTTCTATGATGCTGATGCCGGACTTCAAATTGGTGCAGTTGAGTTATGATATGAGTTCTATGGTCATTAACAAAATGGGAACAATGTTGTTGGCCTACAACTGTCTCTGGACATCTCAGATATGATTACTGATGCTATGCAGGCTGCAAGAAAGTCAACAGTGGACCAGGCATTGCATAAGCCTTGGCCTGAAGCTTCAAGGAGAAAGAAGGCACATTGGGATTTTGTGCTTGAAGAGATGGCCTGGATGGCCAATGATTTCATGCAGGTATCTGAGTTTTTTACTGAAAGCATTGGAACTTTATGAGAGGGTTGATTGCACAAAGTTTTGAGTCTTTTTTTCTGTCATATACGGATGGGCACTGTCTGAGTTCAAATGCTGTTGAGATCTCCATCTATATGAAATCTGTGCATATGTGGAAATATTGCTGGTTGAGGCTTTCAGGTTCTCCTGGTGACAACGGCAGCCCAACTTAAACCAGCTGGGGGGTAATGTAGTTGTCACTTATTCTGGACTTACCCATCTGCAACATTGGCACCAGTGCACATATTTAGCATTTTGTAGTTACAAGTTGCAATGGCAGTAGATTGTTGAGTCTGATGTGTTCTGGAAATATATGGTCAGACACTAGTGTCATATGAAGTTTATCATGTTGGTACATAATATATTTCTGCATGTCGCTGGAAACATTTTCCAGTACCTGCAGTTAGAATTCTGTTGAACAATGTTGCTCAAGAGACTCCAGATGATGTGAACAACTTCAACTTTCATGATGTCAGTGTAACTTGATGGGGCCTTTCATATGACTGATGTAGGAGCATCTTCTTGAGAGAAAAACTAGGCTTTTGATTGCAAACACCCATGATACAACAACATTGTCGTGTGTAGTTTGTCCCATGTGAATCTAGCCAACTTACCTACAATTGAGGCAGAGATGGCAACAAGTCTCTGAAACTGGGGAGTCTGGACTAGTCATCTTTCCAGATCAACTTGTTGACATAGCTGAACATTTCCATATCTAAAAATTTGTCTTTGCAGAACAGCTGCATTGCCATAATCTCTTGAGACTCAGTCAAACAATATACTTTGACACATGGGAGCAATGGTATTTATATGTATGTAGGGTATCATAATTTGAGTTCTGTGTTGTTGTGTAGGAGAGCTTGTGGAAAAGAGCTGCTGCTGCTCAAACCTGTAGGTTCATTGCTTTACAAAGGAGGCGAGATGATTTTCTGGCATCTGAGCTCAGTACAAGGCAGCAGAAAGTTGCAAAAGTACTAGCAAATGCAGTGAATAGTTTTTGGCGTGCAGTTGAGGGATTGTTGATCAAAGAGAAAGCTGGAACCTCTCTCATTGAGAAGACTCAAACACAGCCAGGCAACAACAGTAATAAGGATGTCAATGAAGCAGTTCCCATGGATGTTGATAGTCTTGGCATGGATGAGGTAAGTATCCTATGCTTATAAACATGGCACCCATGTTCATCCTGAATGGTTTTTTCTCTACTGTTTCACTAATAATTGTGGTGTTGCATTCTCTCAATTGTTGCTCCAGGAAGTATGGTTGGCCTCTTTTGATTACTAGGAAGGTCCTATCATTTGCATACTACGAGGAAATTGTACATTCTAATCCAGTTTCTGCTTCTCTGTCTTGCTATTCATTTTCTTCAGGCTGCAGCAGATGTTGGGAGTGATCAGGTGACCAAGAAGAAATCCATGGCTATCCAACAATATGCCATGCGATTACTGGAGTCATCAGGCTTCAAATTTATGGCACAAACTGAGGCTCTGGCCACACCTGAGCGACACTCAGAGAGTAATCGCACCATTCTAGAGCCTTTCTGGGAGGATCAGTTTCCTGAGGTACTTGCTGTAAATTCTTCTTATCAGAATTGGTATCCTTCAAGCTGCTGATCATAATATGTGATCTTAGACTTTTGGCTATGGATCTCATTATTTCCCAAACACCACCTGTCACTGGCACTGACCATTTGATACTGTGCTTAATGTTCAGGCCCATATTACATGTTTGTTTGTTTGGTTTTTATGCCTTCTTAATCCCAAGTGTTCTGGTTTCTCTTCTTTTTTTGTGTCTGCTCTTTTGTCAGTTTCTTTGGTCATCTCCTTCTCTTCTATGTTTTGTTGAATTAGCCGCACCATGACTCAGTCTTCCCATGACATCCAGCCTTGTACAGAAACTCGGTATTTGGTTACTGTATGATATTGACCTCCACCCACTGCTGGGAGCTGATGAAAGCATTGGGGATATTATGGTAGCTGATCGCCATTGTACACATTTCTGTTGAAGGTTATTGTAAAGTTCTCTTTGCAATTTTTTTAATTTGGTGCTGATTGACTGTAATTGATGGTCACTGTTGACAGTCATGACCATCACTGTTGTTCAAATCATTCATTGGCCTGTTCATTGCTTTTTAGGGTTGGGTCTCCACTCTTTGTCTTTCTTTTTACTGTTTGCTGATATATGTTGTTGGATCTGATATCTCTATGGCCTTATCGGTTATCTCTTGAGGCTAGCTGATTCAGGTTGACTTAAAACATAAGGATGGAGAATGACTCAATGCTTATGAAGATATTTGATGAATCCAGTGCAGTTATCGAGAAAGTGTCCAGTCAAGCAGGTGCTGCAAAATTAGCTAACTTGATGTGTTTGAATGATATTGCAGGTATCACTGTTTTATGTGGTATCAAATGGCTCAATGGAAGTATATCGAGCATCTGTGGAATCAGATCGGGCAATGCTTGAAGCGGTAAGGCAATTGTGTGGCAATCTAATCTTGATATTTCTAAAGTTGCAAAAATGTGACTTTCCCTTTACTCTCTTCATCCACTCTTAGTCCTCTTGGTAAAGATATTCAACACTCCATACTTGTCAATGCTAGGACTAATGACAGCCTGGCAAATGGTTGGGTTCAATTTCCTCATTTGTCTGGCTAGATGCTAATTATGATAGCGAACCCAGCTACTATGGGTGCATCAGTATAGAGATAGAGAAATCCCAAGCATCTAGTCAACAGCCTACAGGTCTAAGCCTTATGTTCACCTTGAAAGAAAGAAGTGGTTGTGATTTGAAACCAGTACTATGTCTTGTCAATGCCACCCTTCATAGCCCTCCAGCTACTCTGGGGGTTACAGGAGCAGAAGTATAGAGACCTGGTTCAATTCACTACTAATACCTACAAGTGCTACACATTATAGCTATTGTGGGGTTTTCTGGGTAAACTGAGGAATGTGGGAACCTGGTGGCTTGTCATTCTTAGGAGAAGACTGGGCAACCATGTTTTCCCTATTAGAAAGTGTCCTCCTTGAAAAATGACGTGGTAACCTTAAGGATGAAGAGATACTTGGTCATGCTTGGTGGGCAGACCCTGACATGTTTCTCATTCTAGAGATTTACATATCTGGTCACTGGCCATTTGCAGAAGCATGTGTCAGAACTTACATCAAAACAACGTGAAGCAGAGGCACAGGCAGTTCGTGATGGTGCTGAAGATGCAGCTGTCAGTTCTGAGTTTGGCTTTGGAGATTATGGCAATGATGGAGGTTCTCAGGATGATGATCTTCAATCACACTTTGTGCTGAGCTCTCTTGGTAGTGGGGGTGGCCTTCCTGGAATTGCAAAGAAGAAACGGAAAAAAATACTAAAGGCCAATTCTGCTGTGCCAAAGTCAGAAACAGGTGTGCCATTATCAGGATTTGTCTATCAGCCCTCAGTATCAGGTGGCAACCTGGAGTTACCCTCTCCCACAGTGACTGGCAAAAGGTCTCTGTCTGGACATTTAGGTCCTGGCAATTTACCTGGAATCATTCCAACAAAGCGAGCTCGCTCATCAGCTGCAAACGTCCGGCCACGTCCAGCTGGTGCAAGTACTTCCCCAGGCACAGTGGGGCATTTCCCAAGAACAACATCTGGCTCCCAGTTCCAGAAAGATGAAGAGATGGACATGTTGGATGGTTCCAACAGAGGAGAAAGTAATAGTGATACCCATAGTAACAGTTTGCATACTGTTGGGAGTGATGGGATCTTTGTGCTGTCTAAATCAAAGAAAAAGAAAAAGATCAAACACTCTCTTGGGGGATCTTCTGCACCAATTCAGGCTGAAGGCAGAGTATCTGGGAGCACATCTATCAAGGTACCTGTGTTGTTTGTGCTCTCCTTGTAAATGCACTTCTATAAGCAACTGTTAGAACTCTAATAACCAATTGGTTGGGATGGGTATTGGAAGTTGCATCAAGTTATATTCACTTGGATGGTGATTTATTTCAGGGCTCTGAGGGGAACCATGGGCGGCAAGATCCCCAACCGATCTATGAGGTGGTGAGTTCCATAAACATTTTGGCATTGTGTTTGTTGGTCTGCCAAAATGGTAAATGACAAACACCAAATTAAGGTCCCTGTTGTTTTAGTATTATATATATGTATTGTGATTCCTACCAGGCAGCATGAAGCTCTTGATGTGTATTTTCTAATTGCATGTCATGTGTATTAGTCATGTTTATGTACCAGAAGGTCTCAGGCAGGTGAAAATTTACATGTTAAACTTTGTGCTGGTTTCTGGGAGAGCAGATGAAGAGACAAGGGGACCAGCTTTTGCCACCTGCTATCACAGCTTCTGAAACAGGTCCTGGTATGGGTCTTCCTCCTTGAACTGAACCTATGTCAAACTGAAAAGCAAGATTGGTCTATTACTCTGTCTCATGGGAAAGCTTGGCTTCCTGTTTTCCCCATTATAACCAAGTACTTGCCTCTAGGTTCAACCCAGAGCACAATAAGAGAATCTCAAATGACCCATAGTTAACGTGCCATGCCAAGCCATATAGGGGAAGGTCACCAACTGTGCCATGTCATGCTACACACTCCTGCAAATGGTGTACCTGTGTACACATGGACAACTGCTAGAACGTGTTACCAAGAATATGTGTGTGCAACTTAAGATGAAAGTTTGATTTTTTAATGGATTCGGGAAGGAAGCTTATACAGATTTTTGAAGGAGATTTTTAGACATTGGCTGCACCTGCAAATTGGCCCACAAAGAAAGAAGGCTAATATGGTCAAAGATCACTCAATGAGCTAATTTGGAAAGGGAAATTGGTGGGAGGGTGTTTGGAGTCAGCACACAACAGAAAGGAGAGTCTGTTGTTTTGTCTTTGCCATACAGAGCAAGGATAATGTGATCGTCTGTAACAGAGTGTGTACTTTTCTTGCAACAGGAATAGCTGCAGATACATCAGAAATATCAGGGTTTCCAGGTTTGAAAAAATCAAAGATTGTGAAGCAGTCTTCTGATGGGAACAGCGAGGCCATTTCTGGTCCTATTCAACCTATTTCACAGACAGGCCAACAGTATGGTGTACTAGGTGCAAGTAAATTGACAAGGCAGAACAGTAACCGTGACCGCAACAACCGGAAGAGCAAGTCTAGTAAGGTAAGAACAGTGTTTGTGATCAGCAAATTAATGAACACAAGCTAGCTCTGTCACTTCAATCCTGTTATGAGTTTATGCACTCATAAAGCTCTAGGGTAAGTAATTACGCAAGATGAGATTGCTGGTTCTTGATGTCTAACTCTTGCTGGCGGCATTTTGTTTGCAGGGTTCACCACTCAATACACCAACTGGAATTGGCATTCCATGGTCATCAGTTGAGGATCAGGTCTGATTGGCTGGAGCTTTCCTTATGTTGCATAGTTTATTGAATGCTCACAGCCTTACTGGTTCATTTGCTAATGTAAGGAACAGGTTTATTGTTTTGTGATTTACTGTGTGCAAAGAAGCTCAGATTGATTGTGAAAGATTTATGTCAAACATAGTACAGCCTCAGCTACTCACATTTTGGTAGATTATAACTCATATATTTCTTTATTTCAGACAATGATATGCTGGCTGTGGAATCCAAAAGATGGACCATTGATTTCTGTTGGATGGAATAGTTCCCTGATCTCTCCAGTACCAGAGCTCCAGATGTGAACTTTTTTCTTACTCGTGTGGTTTTCTTTTCAGGCTATCCTTGTCCTAGTGCACGATCTTGGTCCTAACTGGGAACTTGTGAGCGATGTCTTGAGCTACAATTCACAGTTGAAGGTAATGTTCATGAGCTTTGTACATAGTTGCTATTGGAAAAGTTCCCATGTTTGTTTTCTGTGGTTAGTTTGTTCAAGATGAGGTTACTCCAATAATGCTATGGTTGCAAAGGTGAACCACATCTGGCTATGAATTGGTACCAATAGGCAGGGAAATGGAGTGGACACAAAGTGTTCAGGCTTGAAAGAACTCTAAAGATTTAGATACATCTGTGCTGGACAGGCCCAGCAGAAAGCTGGCTAGATTTGGTGGCCCATCCTGGCAGTCCATGGGTCTTCCATGAACTTGCACAAGAAAACCAGTTCCTCAGAACCACACATCGGGCTGATGTCCTGCTGGTAGGGCATTGCTGCAGGTTACTGGGATGCATGCTAACAAAATTATGAGAGGCAGCAATTTTCACCCCATAAAGATGGTAGTTCAAGCAGCCATGTGTGCAGGTTCCACTTGTGCACAGACTATTTTTCTGAAGTCATGCTTTCAGCATCTATTCCAGTAGTAAGACAACCAGTTGGCACCCTGAGGTATCAGATGCAATCCATCTGGCTTGATGCAATTCAGCTTGCAGCTCATGCATCAAGCATTCTGTAAGCGGCTTACTTGCCTTTTCTGTGCTGGCAAGACCTAGAAAGACCAAAAGTTTCCAGTAGAATGGTGACTTGAAAGTTAATCCTCAGTCAAGTCTTCATTTTGAAACAATCGCGTGTTTCCAACAATGACCTCATCTCACACCTTGGAAAGTTAAGGGCTTCACCTTGGATTATCAGAACATTATTAGAAATTAGGAGGTCATTGGTAAAACAGGTGCACAATTTGTTTTGTTTGAATGAGGTTTCTGATGACAGTTATGGCTATGTCACAATGCCTAACTTGCGTATGGACACTTCGGCATCCTGACTGACAAATCATACCTAGCTTTTTTTTGGTCTGGCATTGTGCTGGATGCATGCCTAAATTGTCTGGCATACAATTATCAGATTGGTAGCTTGGCTCAACAGAGTGATTATACTCTCTGCTGAAAATGGATTTTTTAATGTGTTATTGGTACTGCTGTGAAATGTTTTAACCAAGTCTGCAACCAAGTACACTATCTCTTTGGAGAGATGTGTTGTCCACCTTGTGTCATCCTTGTTGTCTCCACCCTGTTTTCTCATGCTTTTTGAACCTTCAAGGTCAATCATATCTTGAAAATGGTGTTGCAGGGCATCTACCGGAAACCCAAACAGTGTAGAGAGCGGCACAAGTTTCTCTCTGAGCAACTTGGGACAGAAATTCAGGAGAATTCTGATGATTTAAGTCCATTGCAGCCATCGAATGCACAGTCCCCAGGAATCCCTAAGGTGTGTATCAATCACCTTTATGGAGGAGAGTGCCATATGTACCCAATTTGGGACAGAGTTCCTTGATCCTCCAGTAAGGGTGGACATGTGGCTTCAACCATAGCAAGAAGTTGAAGGAGAGATAACATGAAGTGTGCTTTCTGTCAATCTGATCTGTATTCACTTCTCTGCTATATACAAGGTTTCCATCCTCTTGGTGATATCCTCTCAATGTGTGGAGTTGATTGGTAACAGGGGAACAACACAAGGGCTCTGTTGCAACGGATACATGGGTCAGCGGAAGAGGACACCCTTAAAGTGCACCTGGAACAAATTGTGCTCACCTGGGAGAAACTTTGTCCATGGAAACCAGTGAGGACTCCTATTATCTTCAGTCTGTTATTTGCTGTTCTATTGTGTGGTCATAAAATTATGTGTCATGTTGTGTCATGAGGCATCCTGGGTTGGTGTTTTCCAGTGTTCAGGGTTTAGTGTCTCATTTCAATTGTTGTGGAATCTTTTCACCTTGTGCAGACTGATACACGAGAGCAAAAGGGCCTCAGTGCCCCACATCCATCTCATGGTATTGCCATTTCTCAGTTTTGTACTGGTGGTACCCCAAAGTAAGTCCTTCTAACATGCAGTGAAAATTCTCTTTATGCTTCCCTGTCTTTTACTGCGTAGCTTGAGTCACTGTCATGCATCCATTTCAATTTGTGTTGAGGTGACATGTGTGTGTTGTTTGATTCTCTTGTACATCTGAACTGAAATGAGGTCTTGAATGTGTAAATTGAATGTCTAACCAGCAGTATGGTGTGTGGCAGCCCTTTGGACTTGTGTGACAGAGTGACAGCCAATGGGGATGTCCCATCTCATTCCTTTACGATGCAAGCTTCTCCACATGGTAATGGGCCTGGACTTCCAAGTGGAGGCTTACCTCTAGGCTCTTCAATGCGACCTCCTTCAGGTGGAATGCCACCAGGTTTGCAAGGATCAAATGGACCTCTTGGCCCAGCTGTGCCACCTTCCTCTGCTGCAATTAATGCTGCAGCTGCAAGGTGGCTACTACTACTGTCTCACCCCCTATGATAGATGGTGCATACAAATTCCACACTTCCCGTTTTCAGTACATAACAACAAAGAGTTGCAAATAGCAGACCCTTTGTGCTCTGTCATCTTGTTCAAATGACATAAGCTGGTAGTGGAGGGCAGATTTGCTTCTTTGGATACCACAGGTTTTTTCCCTTCATGAAATTTTGAAGGGAATGGCTGGTCTATTTTGTTTACTGGGCTTTCCGACCTGAATACCTTTTATCATCACAAAAAGGGGGAATATTCTCCTTATACTGTGATAAGAAATTACATGGCATCATATTGCTCTGTTGTGGCTTTGACTTAGTGCAATAGTCACCCATGTACATTTTGAGTTTCCACCAATTACCAGTCATCAAGGTTTTCTCAATGACATGTATTTCCTCCAATCCCGCTTGCCAGTAAGAAGTGATGATGCTCAGCAATTGTAGACCATCTGAAAGTGTTTTATTATTCTTGTGCAGAGATGCACAGCGCTTCACTGCCATGCGTCTCTCTCCAGAAGAAACCAATCGACTGCGAATGGCAGCAACAGGTTCTCTAGGGGCTTATAATCGACGGGTTCAGCAGCAGGCAGTTTCAATGACAACAGGTTTGCCTGTGATGGGTGGCCTGCCCCATCCCAATGACATCCCCTTGCTGTCAACTAGCACCACTGAAGGAATGCTGGGTGGCCTAAACAGATCAATGTCATTGCCAAGACAGGGTTTGCCAGGCATGGGCTCAGCAGCAGTAACAAACATTGGATCAGCTGCTCTTGGTACCATGCTGCCCCCAAGTGGTGTTAACATGGGGAGTCCTGGAAGTCTCCCTTCAGGCTCAGTTTCTGGACAGTTTATGGCACGGAACACAAGGGAATTGCAGCGGTTTCGGGTCAGCCCTTTCTCAGCACATTGGTGTAGTGTGTGTGTGTTTTAGCTCTGGCAATAACGGACCCCTGAAACTAAGCAGTTTCTACTCCTACAGTAGGAGTAGAAACTGGACAGGGCAGAGAAGCTTGTCATAAGCTGATTCTGCTCTGGAACATCTCTTGCAGGTTAAATTCACTGTTCTCTAATTATTCTGTCCCCCTTGTAAGGGTTAAGTTCTCAGAGTTTTGTGCAAAATTCAGAGCACATGAGCACCAGGACTCCCCTCTTCGGAAAACCTGGGGTCAATAGTGACATTTCCTGTTTGTGCTGATTCTCAGATGGGCCCAGAGGAGCAGCGGATACAGCTGATTCAACAATTACAACATCAAGCATCACAGGGTGACACACAAGCTGCTGCTGCCCTGACTAGTCTGAATAGTGAAATGGTCATGGCTTCTTCTCCACCCCCAAGCTTTTCACCCCACCAGCAGCAGCACCACCAGGCTCAACAACAACGAAATCAGCAGGTGCAAATTTCAGCCTGAATTCGACAGGTTTATTTTCAGACTGGGTTTGATGTTAAGAATTCCACTGAAAGAGGCATGAACTTCAGTGTTGATGTAGGTATGACACGATATGGTTTATTTGCTAGCTTGTCCATGTAAGCTATAATCAGGTCTGAAGGCTCTGGAACTTCTGGTCAGGAAAGTGCTGTAAGTTGAAAGTGTGACCCAATTCTAAGGGTTTATTTGTCTCTGCTCAAACAGCAACAACAACTGCAGCTGCAAAACCATCAGACTCAGCAGCAGCAACAGGCCTGGCAATTGCAGGCACCCCATGTGAAAGAGCAGCAAAGGCAACTGCAATTGCAGCAACAAAAAAGGCCACCAGGAGCTCTTCCTCAACCTCAGCTTCATTCTCCTAACTCTCTGCATCAGCAAATGCTTGGCCCTCATCAACCATATGTGCCAAGCTTGGGTTCACAACACATGGGCACACAGTCCCAGCATATCATTTCCCAGCAGTCCCTTACCCTCCAGAAACAGCTGGGTCAGCAGCAGCAGCAGGTAGGAGGTCCTTCACAGGTTCCACAGTCTTCTCTGCCTTCATCATCACTGCAATCAGCCCCAGTCTCTCCTGTGGGGTCTGGACCTTCATCTCTTACTAGTCAGCAGCAGCAGCCTCCTCCCCAGCAAAACCAGGTTGGAGGACAAATGCCACAGATTACCATCCCAGGTAAACCGGTGCAAGCAAAGCAGTTCCAGAAGCAGCAGCAGCAGAATCAGCAGCAACAGGCTTCTCGCCTATCCAAAGGATTGAATCGTGGACCTATGATGATGCAGGGTCTTCCTCAATCTAACCATCTTCCTGGTAATGTGAGCCTTGGGAGTAACCAGATGCCTGGTGAGTTACCTGGCCAACTGGGGACAAATCCATTGCAGCAAGGGCAAAGGGTTCTTCAGCCACAAGGGCAGATACAATCAGGGAAGCTACAAGCTTGGTCTCAGCAAACTAGCACTGGGCAGGTGCCTCAGTTGCAAAGTCAAGGGTCTCAATTGCAAGGAGGAGCTCAATCACAAGTGCTAGCTTCTGCAGCTGTGCAACAGAAGGGACATCAGCAGCAGCAGGGGACCCAGGTGGTGGTGCCTAAGCAGCAACTGGCCATGTCATCACAGCAACAGTCACAACTAGTCCCAACACCTCAGCAGTCCCCACCTCAGCAGCAATCGACATTAGCTGCCCCAATTCAGCAAACACAGCTGCTGCCACCTGCTCCTGGGCAGCAGCAGCAGCAGTCTCAGCAACGTTGGCCAATGCAACAGCAACAAGAACCTCCACCTCAAAGGTCAGTCTTGTTGAAACTTCCAAAGTGAGAAACTGGAAATGTGCAGAACATTTCTTGATAGGGCGCTCTACACGGTACCCTGCGATTCACATTTCCAAGGGTGCTGAGAAGGATTGCTCGTTTGCATATGTACAGGTTGCAAACACGGCATTCAGTAACTGCAATAGGTATGCCTTTGCCAGCACAGCTTGGTAAGGCAGTGATGCAGCAGCAGGGACAAGGAGTCTCTTCTGAGATGGCCTCTCAGCCTGGCACACCTACATACCAAATTGGCACCACAAATAGCATAGGCACTGCAATCAGTATTGGTAGTCCTAGTCCACATATGATGCCTGTGTCATCTGGTCTTAAGTCAAGCACAGTTGGAGTGCATTCATCACAGTGGAAGTCCAACCAAGCAGCCCCTCCTATTGCAGGTGGAATGTTTAACCTTACACACACCAGCAGTACAGGGCCAGCTCACATACCCTCCATGGTGAGCCCATTAGGAGTGCACATGCCATCATCCAATGGAAATACAGGAATGTCAATCCATGGTACCAGTGTGGGTGGCCTGCCACAGGCCCATGCTATAATGCAAGGTGCAGCAGGTCAGAAGTTTCCAGTGGGCCCAGGGCCCAATGGAAGGGGCATACCAGGGTCACAACAGGGGGCTACTACTGGTCAATGGAGCCAGCAGGGTTCAATGGCTATGTCTACAGCTATGAGCAACACAGTTGCTTCTCAAACACGGCCACCCATGCAGTCTTCTGGTATGCAATTGGGTTCAACAATGGGTTTGGCAACATCAGGCCCTCTCAATGTGGCATACAATGGGGTTCCTGCAGCATGCCAAGGCCATTCTGCATCCATACCAGGATCTGGACTCTTGTATAGTATGCAGGTATGAGGGTGAAGTTGCTGGAAGCATGTTAAAGACATGTGACTTTTAGAGCTTCTAGCTTGTCTAGTCTTCTAAAGCTGGAATGAGAATGTGCCCACCTGAGGTGCAACCAAAAAACAATTTGCTGATGAAATGTTAGATTGACAACTTCAGGCCCATTGTTCATTCTGCAGTCCTGTCAGCTGATAAGTCTAATTTTCTCATTTTGTCCAGATCAAAGAATTGAAGTGACTCTGTTGATTTCTTTTGCTGCAGCCACAGCAGCCACCGCATTTTGGCAATGCTTCATCAACAGGTACTGTGGTTTCTCAAAGGTCAGCTTCTCCAGCCTCCAGTGGTCCAGACCCAGCTGCAATGGGCTCAACTTCACCCTGTGCAACGCCTGCCAGTGCTGGCCCATCATCTTCTTCCTAGGAAAATTCAATGCTATTTTGTCACACCTTATGCTGTGCATGTAGCATAATTTCCTACATATACAGACAGGCAAGTGAAGACAGGCAGCATTAGCTGGGTTATTTTAGTCACAAGCAACTTCTATTCTTGAGAGGAGGTGAGACCAAAGGTCTTTAGGATGCCATAATGGTGCAGTATTGGCTGTTTTGTTTCTCCAACATGGTTTGACTCTTAACATTTAGTTGTCAGCTGGCTCATGGAGGCCAATTTGTATAGTCTTCTGCACCATCTGTGTAATTTTCTTGGAGTAAGTGAATTGGAGCCAGGGAAGCTTGTTAGGCATTGCCCCCCATTGTAACAAAAATTCTTGTCAACAAAGGGTTTTGATTCTGTGATTCTGGATGATCCTTGAAATTATGTGCACTTTCTACAGAGCAGCCAGATTTAGTTATGGATTTCACTGCACACAAGCAATGTGCCACATGATGTGTTTGTCTCTAAGTGTGGCTCCCTTACATCACACTCTGCGGTGGTGAATGTTCAGAATTCAGACATACCTTAAACCCTAAACCCTACAACTTGACATTTCAATCAGTTCTTTAACAAAAATGGGAAACCTTATGGATGGATGGGTAAATGGGTGTTCAAAATTTAGACTTACCCTCAATGTTATCACTTCAATCAGCTCATTAGTAAAAGCCAATTGGAATCCTTGTGGAAGGAATATGTAACCAAGTTCATAGATATTTTTTCATATATATCCTCAGTCACCAAATGCAGGTAGTGTCCAAAGGCTTGTCCCCTCTTAACACCCCCCACAATCCAAAAAGAGAGTTTTTTGTCATTGGGTGTAGGGAAGCAAGGTGACCTTGTATTGGCTTTACATGTCTTTTCAAAAATTCGATTCTAGTTTTTTACCACTTTATAAACATATATCCTTTTGACTGGATCACTGTGAAAAACTGACTTGCTCTTTAGGCTTGCACTTTAGGCTTTGCCAAAAAGAAGATCCAAAAGAATGTCCTCTCCTTATACTGATGTTGCAAAAGAAGCATTCATGGATTGCTCTCAAAACTATGAAGCCAAGTGGAACTCCTTCGGTCAACAATGTGGCGTATCCATGCATGCAGCCAGTATGTCTTTCATCTTTGCACCATCATCCTAAGAGGTCTGGCAAAATCACACTTTTTTTTTCAACCCTCTTTCAACCGTGCACTATATATGTCAGATAAAAGATGAAAAAAACTGGTGTCGCAGAGAGTTTCCAAATGTTATCATTTTTTAACATAAAGTTGTGAGACTACAAGTTAATCAAAGTGGGCAGAATGGCTTGTAACTGGGTTAACTCTGTGATGTCTTTCTTGTTCAGCAGAGGAGAAGACAGAAGAAGAAGAAGACAACAACTGTTCATGGTTGGATTTGGAGAAGCCTGTGGTTATTGAAAACTATGAGAAAGTTGGGCACAGAGGAGCATGCACCAAAGTTGGAAGAACCACTTGACAATAGCAAAGACATAATGGAACTATGATCTTCCACTGATCTCATAATATACACTTACAACACAATTCACTGCAGGAAGTTGGCAAATTCTAGGAAAGCTAATTTTCTTACTTGGGGTAAAGCATTTAAACAAGCTTTCATGTCAATTGGTTATTCCTGGAGCTGCACTACACCATTGCTGGTCTGAAATTCTTGGATTATCCCTCCTACTGCAGAAGACATTTGCCAGAGCATATGGGTTGGTTGGTATGTTGTTTCCAAAACATCGAGTCTCTCAACCCATATGAACTTGAGCACGCTCATGGTACTGGTGTGGCCAACACAGGACATAAGCCTCTTTGTTCATTCAGCCAAATATCTGCATCTAATTTCCACCTCCAATTGTGCACAGTCCTCGTACTATCTGCCTCTGCTCTACCCTACCACTTACTTAGCAGTCTACACTAAAAACACTTCCGTATTCATCTGCATATTGCAGGAACTAACTCTTATCAATGTTTTATACTGAGGACTAATCTGCATTTACCGACTGCAAAATTCTACAGCAAAAGGCACAGGAGCAGAATGGAATCTCAAGCCGATGACCAGCAGAGGAAAGAAGTACACAGGTGACACATTTTTCTCCTTTCGCTGAAAATGGAAACTCCAAATGCCCTTCATTCATTTCAAGGAGCAGTCACTGTGTTTACGGTAATAGCAGTATAGGAGGGGAGTTCATATCTGGGAGCAGCAAACCCTTGATATCTCCTCTTATGTAACACAAGCAATGAAATAATCTCTCATTTGTTGACAAGAGAAAGCCTCTGAGCAAAGTCATGATTTGAATTTGATAAGGCACTATCAAGCAATTGCTTAGTCATCTCATTAATACAGGAGAAATGATACATGTATCATAACCCACATCTTGAAGAACGCAAGTGTCACTTGCAGATTTGATGCATTCTCTGAGGACAGTTTTGTATAGCGAGACTTATGTTTGGCATTAAGAACATGTTTGGCACAGAAAGGAGGTTCTCACTCTTACTTATCATTTGTGTACATTGTCACTCTAACTCAAACTTCGAATCTTGAAGCGCCTTCTGGCAAAATTGCAACTGGATATACTCTAAATTTGGTACCAACTACAAAGTGGGAGAACTAAAAACAACACTAGACTCAACTCAAATGATACAGAGAACTTAGGTGTTGGAACTACTTTAACTTGACCTGAAAAACATACATGAGAGCCATACCTGTGCTCATTTTGGATGATTTTATCCTTTTCCTTTTGGACCAGACCAGCTCAGATAATCGTTCCATTGGGAATGACAGCATCCTTGATTATTGTCACAATGCCACTTTTAATGAAGTAACCATCACTTTCCCTTGCTGCCTCCACAACATCATCTTTGTTGACAATCTGCATGATGGGACATGCAAGTGTTAACTCTCCTTCCAAAGTTACTCACAGACCTTGGAGCCAAAACTCAGGGGGTCATGGTTATTGGACAGAGTGAACCAACTAAGTCAACACATGGTTAGTACATAGGTAGTCAAAACAGAAACTGAGCTAACCACCAGGGTTATCTAGGGAACTGGAACTGAATGGAAATTCTTTTCCTCTCTACCCACCATCCATCCCTCATGGTGCACTTGTGGCTGTTGGTTCACTCTGCTGAGGCTATCATCAACTGACATGTAGAACCATTTGCACATAGAGATCAAAATCTGTCCTAAATGGCATACTGTAAAACAATGTATCAAGGTTGACACAATTGAGACAATAGAAGGATGCAATGTACAAGAAGATTCCACATAATGCATGACTTAACATGAGAGAATGTGAGCATCAATTACACTGTGATTGAGATCAGACCTTGACATTAGAGCCGATACGTGCATTCTTGTCAACTATGGCTCTCTTCACTACGGAGTTTTTGCCAATACCCATTGGAATTCCCCCCGTCAATAGCAACTCACCCCTGTGTTGATCTGTCTGGCAATTGCAGAAAGATTCAAAAGCATATCAGTATGGGACATCATGCAGAGGAAAAGAGAATGCAAAAAGCTACAAGTGGCCATAAGCAAGCTCATCATCAAATATCCGCTTAATATATATTTCCAAATTCACATGAGACAGGGTTCTCTCACCTCATAGTAATCAGCTCCCATAAGCAGTGCATCTTGGATCACAGCACCTTCAGCAACCCATGACCGCAGTCCTACCACCGAATGGTAGATTTTGCAATTCTATGCACCCAAATCAGAATATTTTCCTCAATATTGGTGCAAAATTAAAAGCAATAGTAATGAAAGGTGTATAAAAGACAAATTGTTAGGATCTTGGTACAAGATAAACTGCTTTGAGGAGATGTTGTACAATAGGACTTAGTCATGTGATGGAGATAGTTGGAGCAAAATGAGCTAGAACAACAGCAAGATGAATACAATCTTTTACCACAATTAAGGGTGTTACCTGAATTATACAACCTTCTCCAATAACACTGTCCATCACATCAGCATCCAACATCTTTGATGGAGGCAGGAAGCGAGCTTGTGTGTAGATTGGGGCCGACCTATCATAGAAACTGCCTCACAACAGATTCCACATCAGCAACAGAAGGTACCCAGAGCAGAATGCTCTAAACCAACATCCTTCTTCTTCCTCTCTTTCCCTCTGCTTGCAAATATCACCTGAAGTCAGGTATTGGCTTCTTAGTAATTCCCAGGTTGGCATTGTAGAATGCCTCAATAGTCCCAATGTCCTCCCAGTAGCCATCATATAAGTATGCTTGCACCTGAATTTCCAACATATGACAGTAGTTAGACCCATTCCTGGAGGAGTTCGTCCTTGTAAAGCACTGTGCAAGCAATACATAATTCACATACCTTCATTCCAAGTTTTGTAGCACCAGGGATAACTTCACTTCCAAAGTCATTGGCATCAGGGAAGTCATCCCGGAGCAATGAAATCATAGCCTCCTTGCTCACCACATATATACCCATGCTAGCAATGTAGGGCATCTGTTTGGCCCTCTCTGCATCCAACCCCAGTACTGTTGTGTCTACCTGTTCCCACAGAGTTTTAAGGATCACAGATCAGTTGAGTATTCACTAAGGGTTTTTCAATTCATCATCCAAAAGATCAAGCATGCGTCTAGAATCCAGGGCCCTTTGATATAGATATTCACATCTTTTACTCACGACAACTAAACAATGTCCCTGTTCATGATCAATTTGCAAGACATCCACACCAATGGCAATGTCTGTACAAGGTAAAAAAAACTCTGGCTAACACACTAAATCGGGAGTTCAGTCAACAACCCAATCAAAGAGTTTTGAAGAGATGAACCTGCATTGCTTTAAGTGCATCTCCTTTTGGTTTCTCAGAAAACTCAACAATACGACCTTTCTCATTGATCTTCATCAACCCAAATGCAGTTGCACGTGCTTCATCCATGGGCAGAGCTGCGACAGTAATATCAGCATTTGTCTCCCGGTGAACTTGTATGAATTGTTGGTAATCCATACGGTATAAGTGATCACCAGCTAGCACGACATACTCAAGCACCTGAGCCTCCTCAAACAGCCAGAGATATTGCCTTACTGCATCTGCAGTCCCCTAAATCAACCCACCAAGGTAACTCCTTTAATCAGAAAACCCTCCTTGAGAGTATAGAGAACCCCATTTTGGCAGGTGAATTGTTCACAGTTCAGAACAGTTGCAATTAGCATCAAAACTCGAGCTGCTTAGTCAAACACCAAATTTGAAGAGACTATGACATGTATTACACCAGTGGATTCCAGATCAGTTGTGGGGGAAAAGTGACAGCATGAAAATGGAGACAGGCTCATACTTGAAACCAGTTGGGATTCTCCGGGCTTTGTTGTGCAGCCAAGACCTCAACAAAGCCTTCATTCTTGTAGCCTCCCATGTTGCTAGAATATGCACGTGACAGGTGACGATTCAACGATGCCGAGTTGAACTGAGTGAGTACGTAAATCTTGTTGATGTTACTGTTGATGCAGTTGCTGACAGGAATGTCGATGAGCCGGTAATTTGCCCCTAAGGGCACAGCCGGCTTTGCCCGCTTCTTTGTCAAGGGGTATAATCTTGTCCCTGCCCCACCTCCCAAAATGATGCCGAGCACACTCTGCCAGTACCCCAACAACACTCTTGTGTTAGTCTTTTGTACATATCACTAACAGTAAGAGGCTTGATCCAGGGAGGAGTATCTCTAAGGCAGATAATTCCGGAAATTTTGGCAGTCTCATCTCCAGGAAAATTTGTTCGCAAAAGACTAGAAAGTGGACGGAGGGATGAGCGAAAGTAGTACTGCGTCAACGGATCTGCTTACCCGGCTAGCGTCGGGATCCAAGCAGGCGTCTCTAACGGTCTGAGAATCGGAGACAGCTCTTGGAGACACCACACCTCCAACGCTCCTCGAGCGTTGTTGGCCACTCACAGAAGAGATGGTTGTACATGTGACGACTCCTGTTCCTCTCAAAGAAGACGCTCGTGATCCCAGTTGCAGACAACCGCCTGTCACAAACGAGCCGCTTCCGGTAACCATGGTGCTGCTCCGACTGGAAGCCTGGCTCAGCCTTGCGCACGAAGAAGATGCACAAGGCCTACTCCTCCACATTGCCGCTTTTGGTGCAAATGCAGACGCCATTCGCGCTTCTCAAAACTACAACAAGCTACCAATGAGTACACTTCTTCTCGTGTGAAAACACAAACTTCTCAAAACAAATGTACAAACAGAGACAAGAAATTCGTTGAAAAACAAATCGGATGCGTCAAAACAGACAACGAGAAAACGCGACAGCAAAGAATTTCCGAACAAAAGACCGAAAAATCTCCCCTAACGCAGCAGATCGAAAGCTCGCTCGGAAACAAAAATTGTCCTCACAGATTGTATACAGAAGGGGGGGGGAGAAAAAGAACGCGTCGCGAGAAAACGTAACAGGCAACAAGCGAATAGATACAGAAATGCGAGAATCCTTTCAAATCCCACAACTTTCTCAAAAAACAACCAAAATGCGAAAGAAAAATTCCCGCGGAAAGGTAGAGTATTCAGGGAGAAGGATTCATGACTGTAGAGCACAACAAGAGAGGAGGAAAAGGCTCGTGTTCACGAGAAGACGCGCCGCAAGAAGCAAGCGCAAAACGCAGGCGACGCAACTCTCAACGACGGACGAAAGAACAGAAAGCCCAATCGAGATCGAGGGAAGGGACGATGTTATAACCTACGGTCCAAACCTCAGTCCTAACCTTGGTTTCCTTAACTCCAGTTTTCTCCTTTTTTACTAGACCACCCCCACCGGGGCCCCACCATCCCCCTACCTAGTTTTACCTCAAGTTGCATGGTAGGTCAGAAAAAGCAATGGAAGAATTTGTTTTATTTACCTTATGAATGAAAAAACAATTATTGAATAATGAGGTAGAGGAGGCGAAGGGGAGTAGGGGGGTTTTGTTGAAGGGGAGGTTCTTGTACAAGTGCGTTCTCCCGAGGGAGGGGCAAGCGAGGCCGAGGGTGTTCCCAAACCTCAGGAGAATGTACGAATACTGGAACCTCCTTTACGAACAACTTTCTTTTTATTTCCTCACTTTCTTTCCCGTTTCGTGTAAAAAATAAATAAATAAATAAAATAAAATAAAATCCATGGGACCAAATAAAATTGGGGGAGCTCCCCAGGCATAACGCCCCGGGGTTCTTCTGCTGGGAGAGATCCCTCAAAATACACACAGAAATAAGAAGGGGGTTGTTTACAAAGTTGCCAAACAAGTGTTGTGTCACCCCCCCCCCCCCCGGGCACCTTGCCTCATGGGTTGGGTATGGTAGCCAGGCCGGTCACCAAGCACTTATTGTCTCAGAGGTCTGCAAATCTCTCTGGAGAGTGCTCCTTTGCATTTCATGCCCAAAGAGGAATTGTAGCCCTACTATTTGCGCGCCCACAGAAAGTTGAATCGTTGAAAAGGATGAAGAAATGAGTCAGATGTGATCCTCCAAAGTTGGGGAGGGGGTGGGGATCAAATGGTGAAAATGAAAAACCACCGAACACTTGGAAGACTGTTACCGAACACCCCAAAAAAAAAGTCTTTCAAAGTCGCTCTATTGCCTGTTTGGTTCCAATATTATTTGTAGCTCATAAGGTTGCGCTCTTACAGAACTTTAAATCACTTAAATTGAACAAGAAATGAGAAAGTTATGAGCATTGAAAGTAAGAGGGGGTAGAAGAGAAGAAAAACGCGTTTTATAACTTGGAAAAGCTTATTTTTGTTCTTGCTCTTCTATAATTACTCCTTTGCCTCTGCTGTTCAAAGACGAATTGAAGAGCTCAAGTTAGTGCTCCCCTGACGTTTTAAGTCACTCAAAATGAGAGCATCCAAATTTTCTTGTGCTAATGAGCTGATGAATGTTAGTGATTTTCAACCAAGTGCATGAATGCAATTGCAAGTGATGGCTTGCATCCATCTTAACTAGCCACAAGA
>Ga0209208_10001896_pt1 | contig 29923 bp, 23 predicted proteins | sample S1TSphfallax_3_FD_187694 | JGI IMG/M metagenome (GOLD analysis project Ga0209208, IMG submission 187694) | Host-associated microbial communities from peat moss isolated from Minnesota, USA - S1T2_Fd - Sphagnum fallax MG (SPAdes) (version 2) | ecosystem: Host-associated > Plants > Peat moss >...
TGTTCCCTTCACGATTGTTGCACGCCAGTCACATTCAATGCATGTTTGTTCATGTCACCTCATTCAATTATGTACCGCACCTCCTCACATGTGGACATTTTTCTTCATTTAAATTTTTTTAAAAAATATATATAGAGACCTTTTTAAAACCCAAATAAACTATACAATGGGGTTGCCCAAAACCCTACCCATTTAACAAAATCACAATTTTATCATACTTGGACCTTATCTTGATGGAAAAAACTTTGGTGCTAATATATCCTTAATGGGTAAACTCATTGAAAAAAAACTTATGCCTTTATTTTAGAAAATATTAAGAAATATATACCCATGTAACATTGGTTTGGATTAGTGTTGTTTGGTTCTTGATTTCGAAAGGGAGCTTCAGTTTTGGTTCTAGCTAATTTATTTATTTATTTATTTATTTATTTCTGGTTCGTGATGAAACTTTCAATCCACTCTTGAGACTGGTTGTTTTGGATTTTTAAAACTTTTGATTTCGATCCTTTTCAAAAAGAACTCTAAACCAATTTGATTTAAAACAAAGTGTAATCCTATTTCCATCACACACAACTGAAAACAACAACATAATATTTATTTGTTCAACTGATGCACACAATTCAAAATATATATATTTAAAAAAAATTATATAAACATTGGAACCTGAACTATATAACCTGTGGAGCTGAACTTGCCTAAATCCAAAAACCTGCCAATACTTGTTTGGACCTCCAAATATGCACAAGATAAAAATGCTCTCAAAAAGAGTTAGTCAGAAAAATATTATTGAATTTCAAACTCGGCTAGTCAAAAAGATTTGACCCATGTGATGACATTTACATAATTACTTAATCTCAACATTATGTACATTATCCAATATTTTATTTTAATATTTATAGATGAGTTGAGGAAATAGTTAACTTGTACATTGTTTTAGATGTCATAGTCTCTAGAATCTAGTAGAGCTCCACACTCCACATGTTCACACTTTGCTTTGTTATTGGACAATTTGTGACAGATTACACCTTTTTAATTTACAATCTTCTATTTGATTAGTGTATTAGTGATGTCCTGATTGTTGTGTTCCTTGATAGCTTGTGTTCTTGAGCTTGTATTTGCCTTGTACTTCTTATGCATTTTTTTATGCAACACCTTTTTAGTTTATGATCTTCTTTGTTTTATTAGTGTATTAGTGATAGTCCTGATTGTTGTGTTTGTTGGTGACATGTTTTTGAGCTTTTATTTATCTTGTACTTCTTGTTGACTTCTTGTGTGACATCTTTTTATTGATGATGTTCTGATTGTTATGTTCTTTGATGACATCTTTTTAGTTTATGATCTTATATTTTATTAGTCATGTCTTGATTGTTATGTTCTTTGATGGCATCTTTTTAGTTTATGATCTTTTATTTTATTAGTGATGTTTTGATTGTTATGTTCTTTGATGACTTGTGTTCTCAAGCTTTTATTTGCCTTGTATTTTTTTTTGATAGGTTTTCATTTTCGTCTTTTATTGGCTTTGTACTTCTTGTGGATGGGTTCCCATTGTTGCTTTAGCTATATATAGGATTTTTCTTCCATGTGGGTGGATATGCTTTAAGAAGTGATTGAAAACTCTCCCATCTTCATCTAAATTCGAGAAGTCCTTCTTCCAAGTACATACAGAAGATTGATTTGTGATGGTGAAGAGATTGGTGATGGCAAGTTGTCACATTATTGCTAAACCCTTGGATGGAAGGAAATGTGGTATTTTCTATGCATATATAGAAAATAGAAAACACCACATTTCAATAGAAAACACTTCATTTCAAATCACTCTTCTTCTTGTAGTAATAATATAGAATAATGTTTCAAATTATTTTAATTTTAAAATTTTCATATCTCTTTGAAAGGTTGACAAATTTGGCTAAATCAGCTTATAGATCATCACCACTTTTGCTACATCACCAAAAAGTTTTTAAATTTAAAATTAAAATAAAATTTTAATTTAAAATTTTTTTTAAAAAAAAACTTAACCTTATCTCTGACTCCCTATTTCCATTAGGCTCATGAATGTACTTGACCGAAAATTGTCTTTGCAGGAGTGTCCAGCTGTGACAATGGATGAACTCTCTCATCCTTTAAACAACATGGATATGAAATGGGTGCTGTATGGGTACCAGGGAAAGTTGCTATAACTTCCCCAGGTAGGTGAAAATGGCTTGTAGTAGGTACCCACCCTTTTCCTTTATTTGACCAAACTTGCCAAAAAAGCTAAATGAAAAATCAAATCATAAAAAAAAAGTGAATTCTTCAGAGATTTTCAACTGCCAGAATTTTTATTTTTATTTTTATTTTTATTTTTAAAGTAAAAATCACTAGATTTCCATAAGTAGTTTTCAGTGTCACAGCCAAAAATATAGAAGGATGATTCAAGATTTGTACATCATATTCAGTGTATAGCCACATTTGGCTAAATCTTCGTAAGCATGATGATAGCCACTTTTTCAACATATTCCTATGGATCATGATCGGCACTTTGGCTACAAAAATTTAATTCCTTATTAAAAAAAAACCGTGGCTGATGATACCAGTAATTTTATTTCCTTTTCAATTTTCTGATGTTGCATTTACTGGCTAAACATCCAAGCGAGGGATATAGCAATAAATGGCGAAACTACAGGCTCTCATAACCCATCTAAATATTTTGAAAAAATATTTTTATAAAATGCTAAACAAAACCAAAATCAGAGTCCAAATGTGGGCAAATAAAAATTCAATTATTTTCTTTCGAGATTTGGCAAATTTTTCAGGGGGGAAAAAAACAGAATATTCAGAATATAGGCGAGCATGGATGCAGCAGCAGCAGGCAGACTCGGAGATCGCGAAAACCCTTCGTCGGCGATGGTGCCTTGAAGAGAAGCTTTAGATCTAAACCTCCCACCAGCTTCTTCATAAATCCCTCTGCTTTTTTTCTTTCTTCTTGGGCTTCTTCATCAATCTTACAATTTTCAATTTCAATAAATTTACTAGAAGAATGAAGAATCACGTCGTCTTACAAAGAGTTTGTAAAGATTTGGAGTAGTTCTATGCATGCCCGAGGAGGAGGAGGAGGAGGAGGAGGAGATGGAACAGCAGCGGTGGACTGCATTTCATTTGTCTCCGTTTTTTTTGTTATGAATTATTTTTCTTTGATCTTTGCTAAGCGATCCATGCAGGCTGCATCAGTTTTTTGCTGTTTCTAGTCCCAGTTGTTTCGTGTACGTAATATTGTGGAAGATTTGACACAATGAGCTATCAAGCTGCATGTGCAACGTCTGGATAGATAGTTCTTTATCATGAGAGATCGGTTAGCCTTGAACCATTGCTTGATCGAGATGCAGTAAGTCTTTGTGTTAACTCGATCATCATCTGCATCTGACGATTGGGTGATCAAATACAAGAAGATTGATGGAGCAGCAGCAATTGGTGGATGATGTGTCGAGGCGGAATCAAGGAGAGGCATTTCTGTCTTCTGTGAAAGCGGTGTTTGAAGATTTCACAGGAAGAAGAGCAGGGCTGCTCAAAGCTCTGACTTGTGATATCGACGAGCTTCTTCGACAATGTGACCCTTACGATGACGAGCAAACAAACCTTTGTTTCTTCGGGTTTCCAGACGAGACATGGGAAGTGATGGAGCCATCCAGAAACGTGCCGGCGAAGCTTCCCGAACCTTTTTTGGGAATCAATCACACCAGTCACCTCATGGCTCGATCGCACGAGCATTGGTTGCTCTTCGTCGCCTCGCACAGCGATGCCTGGCTTCTTTCAACCGCCTTCTTCGCGGCGTCTACATTGGATCGTGAGCAGAAGGCAAGCCTCTTCGATCTTATCAACGAGCTACCCACTCTTTACCAAGTGCTGTCGTCCAAGATCTCCGCCAACAATATTGTTCGAACGCCAATTATGCCCGAAGAGAATCACGAATCATCATCTCTTGCTGCAGCAGCAGCCCAAGATCCCGTGAAGAAATTGCCGGAGGAGGAAGAAGAAGAAGAAGAATTGAGGGATTTCTCGTCCAAAACAATCGGTGATCCGATCAGTGCTTTCGATTGTTTACTGATGTCAGCAGCAGCTCGAGATCCCATGAAGGAATCGCCGGAGGAGGAAGAAGAATTGAGGGAGTTCTCAGCCAGAACAATCAGTGATCCGATCAGTGCTTTCGATTGCTTACTGATGTCAGCAACAGCTCAAGATCCCATGAAGAAATCGCCGGAGGAAGAAGAAGAATTGAGGGATTTCTCGGCCAGAGCAATCAGTGATCCGATCGGCCCTTTCGATTGTTTACCGATGTCGACTCTAGGTAGTAGAGACAGCAGCTCGAGCACCGAAATTCGTCCGCCGAGCCAGTTGCATGAAGCTGCGACCAAAGCCAAAAGGCGCAAGACCTCTTGAGTTCGCTATCAATGATTGCAGCCTTGATCTTCTGTTCAGGGATTAAGGAGCTTGCTGCTGCTAGCCTTGAGCTTTTCTGCGATTGCCTCGATCTTCTGTCGAGGGTTTAAGGATCTTGCTGGCGCTAACCTTGAGCTTTGTGCCATGGATTGCTGCCTCGATCTTCTGTTTAGGGTTTAAGGAGCTTGCTGGTTAGCCCCTTGAGCTTTCTGCCGACATTGCTGCTGAACAGAGGTTTCATGGCTTAGGTGGTTTGGAGATTTCCTTTTGTGGCATTATAGAGTATCTGAGAGCTTTGGGGGGTTGTAGGTGTGGTACTCAAAAGGTGAAGGACTACTCTTATGTACTTTTCCCAAGCACCCTTGTACTGGTTTGCATTCCCATTTACCACCATTACCTTTTTTCTGCAGAGAGTCAGGGTGTGTTGAATGAGGCCTTCATGGAAGGAGATGGAGTTTCAGTTAGTTCTTGTAAGATTGACTGCAACTTTTCTTACTTCCAGCCTCTTGATGCTCCATTTCACTCCATTCTTCAGCTCCATTCTTGTGCCAGCTGCAGCAGCAGAAATCTCCAATAGCAGCAGCACTTACTTCCACCACATTTCCAGATCAGTTTGATTAAAGCAGAAGACGTTTTAGAATGCTTCTCCAATCCCCAAATCACCATGAAGTGCACAAAGCAATGACCAAACCCCACACCCCCAACCCGACCAGACAGACACAGACACCAAATACTCCTCATTGCATGCATGTCCATAGACTTGACATTACAGGCAACCTGCACACCATACAAGCAATCCCTCTGCACCATCTCTTATGCTCCCATCTTTGACATATATGTTAACAGCTGGGCCACAATCCACAAAGAAATCAGACTTGAAAAAACCATTTTCAACGATCTGTTCATCAACATGCCTACCATTGTCAAAGGCCTGACCATTCCACTGACACTTGAATTTCAGCCTCCCCGTGAAGCTAGTATGGGAGTGGCTTTCATTGCTGGCTTTTGTTGAATGTGTCTACATTGTTCCAATTGCTTCCTGCACTAATACACATTTCCACATACCACAATTGTGGAACTCTGAGCTAGCACACTGTATATGTGCATCCTATTGAACACCCTCCCAAGCATCTGTCCTCAATGCTCACCACATTTCAAATACATCCAATGAGGTCGAAGTCAATGTCCACAAGGCCTTAGGCTCAAATCCCCAACAATTGATCTGTTTGTGTGCAGATGTGTGCCTTCTCTAAATGCCTCTAAACTATCACATGCCTACGTTTGAGAACACCCACTGAGGTCAGGATCTCACTGCACCCCTTCTGTTGCATCTGTGAAGACAACTCCAATGTCTCCAACACTAACACACATTTTCCTTGTCAAAAAATCATGACATAATTTCTGAGAGACCAAACTGCACACAAAAAGGCAACCATTACCCACATAGACGCTCAATCACAGCCAATTTGTATGATTTGTGTATGGGAATGTACCTATCCTCTTCAAGTGCTCATCAATAGCACACATATCTAGGCACTGGAATGCATGTGTTGGGAGTCATCGCCTCTCATCACAATTTATCAGAAAAGTTCCATTGTCTTCTCATATTGCCCAGCCTTAGCATATCTTGCAACAATTCTGCTCTCTGAAAACTTACTTGCATGTATGGTCCCTGGCAGCAGGCAAACTGCAGGAACTGCTGAAAAGGATACAATCAGGCAACTTCCTTTGTCAAAATCATGGACCCTATTTGCACAATCTTCATACATTGTACAAAATATCTGCAGAAATCACTCCCAAGCAAATGTGGCTCCGACCTTCTCTCATTCCCACAAAAATCATCAATCAAGATTGGGAATTTTCACGTCCATAACATTTTATTTTTCTCTGTTATAACACATTCAAGAACAATGGGATGAGCAAGATCATATTGTTGTTGGTTTCCTCAGAACTTCAGTTCACAGTCTTTTCCTCAGTACACTAAAAGGTCAGACTGAAGATGGACAGATTGTGAACCATCTTTTGGAATTGGTAAAGATGAGATGATGCCTGCCAGGGAACAATAAATTGAGACAGAAACTACCAGACCTCAACAAGTATCAACATTCAAACCCAATCAAGATTTTCCCAGGAAAGAAACTGCTACAATTTTGTTTGCAACATAACAGAACAAATCCTGGAAACAGAATCCTACATATTGCGCAGAAGAGAGGAGACGAGCATGGAACTCACCCCACAGAAGAAAGACCCAAGTGACGAACGGCCTGGACGACTGACTCCCCTCGCATTCCCATGCCCATTCCCATGCTTAGAAAACAAGGTCAGCACTCGGCGTGTCAGCCCTGTTGCTTAGTACCCACATCAGTGGCTGATCGGCGAGCTTTCCGGCCGGGCCAGCTCCCTTCTGTGTACGTGCGCGGCCGAGAGAGAGAGAGAGAAGTGGTGATGGTGGTGGGGGTGGTGGTTATGATGATGGTTTAGGGTTTGACGGATGTCATGGGCATGGCTTGAGAGACCTAGGTTTCAACAGAGAAACGTTTCGTGCGATAATCAGGAATCAACAGCAGGAGAAACGTGGGTGCGAGAGAGCGGGGAGATCATGTAACTGAGTTTGCAGATGTTTTGAACCACGTTGAGTCCGTCGCTTTGGGATCAAATCTTTGAAGAGAATTTCGGTGCAGGGGGTGTGGCTGGAAAGAGTTTGAAAACCTGAAGGATTTAGGGTTTTAGCAGAACAGGAGGAGGAAAGAAAGGACAAGAAGCTCTCAGCATTTACAAAGGAGAAAAAAGTTACTGAGTTTGCAGATGTTTTGGAACCACGTTAAGTCCGTCGCTTTGGGATCAAATCTTTGAAGAGCATTCCGGTGCAAGCGCTGTGCCTGGGAAGAGTTGGAACACGTGAAGGGGTTAGTTAGGGTTTTAGCCGAAGACGAGAGCAAGAAACCAGAAAGAAAGCAGGCGGGTTTTGCTCAATAGGACTCATATGCAAGGCGCAAGGAGAGTAGAGGGTCTGGTGCAGAAGATCTGCAACAGGCTTACCTCATCACCAGTTGCAGTCACACATGAGAGTTTTGTGGTTTTGCGTTCTGGTCATGGAGATGACTGGGGTCCAATGGCAGGCGCCTCGGCTACAGCAAAAGGATTCGCTGATATGCGAGGTCTGGGGCGCATGTGGATGAGTGCCCAAGCGGTACAGGAGGAAGAGAAAGAAGTACTTACAGGCGGGGTAGAGGTGCAACGGTTGTACAAGCAGCTGATAGAGACATTAGGCAAGAAGCGCATGCCAGAGGCAAGTAAGCTGCCATACTTACTCCAGAGTTGTGCAAGCCCTGCAGATGTGAAGCTGGCATTTGATGCTACTGAGCGGCTGCGAGACTTGAAAGCTGTTCAGGGGCAGCAGAAAGCAAATTTCAATCGGCGGATGGTGCAGCTAATGGTGGAAGCTTGCATTCGATCAGGTGATGCTCATAGTGCTCTGAAAACCCTGTGGAAAAAGAATCCTTATGGCTTCACCCCTGCGGTTTATCAAGCACACCTGCTTCTGAAACATGCTAGAGAAAAAAAGGATTTGAAGCTGATGCTGCAGGTCTTGAAAACAATGGTCACCAATGATGTTCGACCTGTACCGGCAACGGCAGACATCATCCTGCGCACCTGCAAAGAAGCAGGTGACATGGAGTTGCTATTGCGGCTTGCAAAAGAGCTTCACATAAATGGGGTACAGTTTGATGAAACTCTTTTTGATATCATCATATCCTGTGCTGCAAATTCTGGGGATGTGAAGGAGGTGCATGAAGTGCAAAAATGGAGAGATGGGCGAGGATTGAGCCACACTGTTCCAAGTGCAATCGCTTTGGCCAAAGCCTCTGTTTTGGAAGGAAATCCGAAGGAGGCAGCACAGGTGATTTTTGACAACTGCACTGATCTTGAGAAGCGAGCCCGTTACTTGAGCCTCATGATCCAGGTCTGGCCACTTCAACTTTCAGCAAAGCTTGATGAAAGTTCAAAAGAGAAATTCTTAGAGGAGTTGAAAGAGAAGCTATTGGTTATGGCAGATACACTCCATCAACTCGGTTCTGCATTGCCACTCAATGCAAATGAACAATTTGCAAAAGGAAAGAAGGGCCACAGCAAGGCGGCATAAGCAGGATTTCTTGTCAGCAACTGCAACCACTCTAACAGCATGTTTCATTTGACCTGATTTTTCTTCTTCTTTTTATTGTCCACACTTCTCAGTTTAGAATTCTCCATTGTCCCTGTTCTTCTACAAGTATCATCTACTGAGAAATCTCCAAATTTCATTTCTTGCTGCATTTTTCTTGAAGAGGTTATGTTATGGGTTGTAAAAAAAATGCAACAAGAAGATTGAATAGCATGGCTACAGATTCCATATGGGATGGTTAGTTTCTTGAGCCGTCATGTGTAAGGAAACTAGTTTCTGGAAAAGAAACTAGCTTAACAAGTTCTTTAACCATGTGTAGAAAGGCTAGCTATTCTGCAAAGTCATGAGTACATCATGTCACCTGAGAAGAAATTTCAAGTGCTTGCAGTTGTCTCAAGAAGTCAGGTTTTTGCAAAACTCCAGCCACATTTTTCCTCTGTAGCAAGGATATGAAGAGCAGATGAGTTCCTCTGTCACAATCTCTCAAAAATAGTCATGTTTCTCTTTCCTAATCCCTTGCACTGAATGAATTCAGGAAGGTTGCCCAAATAGTTAGATCTGAAATGTAGAAACTGCAATGTCAATCACAGGAGAAGTTCCTAAACTTTCAGTCTAAATCTTCTGATGCTTCTTTAAGGAGCTATCAAAAATACTATGCCTGAAGCAATTGAAGTGCCTAACTTGGATCCATAGTCATGTTTTCCCTCTGTTTGGTTTGACCTTGATAGACATGATCCTACTCAGATACTAACACTACCTCCATATGTATGCTGTCATATATATGCTGCTGTTGAAGTTACTATTAGTGAAGTGTCCAAGACACATGAAATTCAGGAGTTGAGGTCAAAATCTGCATACATAATACATATACCGCAATGGTCCAATCTCAAATGAATTACCATCCACCATGTCACCTAGCCCTGTATGTAAATTGAAGGCTTTAGATACTTGGACCAAATCACAGTACTTACCAAGGATTGAATGGCATGACGTTGAAGAATCCACAGTTGGGAAGCTGTAGTTGGTAAACATACCAGTACATTTTTATTACAACAGCAGTGTCAAAGCATGCACTGGAGTAGATTTCACTCTTGCTGACATCCATTCAACAGGCAATAAATTACCTCAAGGAATGCATGATTTGGAGAAACTATGTAATTTGACAGGAAGCACTAGGTTGTGATTGGCAAGCTCATCTCGAAGTATCTCACATCTCATCATCTTCCAGAATATTTTTGGCTCATCATACACAGTTGAAATGTCGTAACTTTCATTCCCAAGAATGTGGACTGTGTTTGACATAATTGATCTTTCTCAAGCTCTCATAGGATTTACATCCATGGGATAACTGCCCAGGACTCTAAGGAAAGTTGCAAACTCCTGCATACACACACACACAGAGGCAATTGTCAGTTCAGTGACAAGTTACACAAGTGTTAGTGAAAAGCAACTACCTTGCTTACGATCATGACTGGTCCCAGTAGTTGTAGAACTAACTGAAATACCTTGACACTAAAACCAACCCTCCACAAGCTAATCCATTTGCATAAGATTAACAGTTTCATGCAGAAGCAAACCTTGCAAGTAGTGCTGAAATTTCTATGAAGACTGTTGTTGTACCTGAAGGTGTCCCAAAGCATTTTGTGCCTGTTGGTCAGCCATGGATGCCTCAAAATCCACATAGAAAAGGTAGTCAAAATACCTGCCAAATACATGGCATCCATCAGAGCAAAGAACCCCAATACTACTGCAGCACTAGCTTTCACAGAACATTCATAAACTCACATTTCCTCAAGGCAGCCCCATTTGACCAGAAAGAAAAGATAATTGCAACACAGGTATGAGTCAAACATATCTCTTACAATTGGAACACAACAATAATTCCCAGTGTTGAAAGTAGCCTTACTTTGCAGTACCAAGGTTTCTGTCATCTACTACCCGCAACGGCCTCTTCCTCTGTGGTCGACTTTCAATCTGCCACAAACAAATAGTCAACATAAGAAAGGCAAAAACCTCTTCACACTGGTCATAGTTGGACTGAGATGTACACATCACTGTTAAGTGAAGAGACGTACCTTTGTCAAGCTAATACTCCGCAGTGAAAAGACTGCAAGTGCCTTGAACAAAACTCCTGGTCCCTCCTCCAGAGTGAAGACAATACTGGTCTGCAACAACTCCAGCAAATGTAAAAATGAGGAAGATAATTTAAAGGAAGGTCAAAGAATTCAGCCACTGAGGAATAATTTTAACCTATTCACATTGTCCCTTCCCAGATCCAAAATGTGTTACATATCTCTAGCAGAGACCTCTCAATGTAATGGCCATACATGTTAGGCAATCACAACATTTCATAAAGATGTTGTGGAAACATGAAAGTACCTCAAGTAATCTCTATCATCATATTACTGCACTCTCCACATCTGAAGAACAAGTTACCTTGAATGGCCTATCAATCCTTGGAATTATAGGGTCCCTTGCCAAGATTAGGAAGCGGGTGACATTGTCTAAATCATCCTGAACCATAACATGACTGCCAATTAGCACATTAGCTTTTGACTAGTCCACCAATTTCAGCTTCCAAAAACTTGGCAAGACAAGGTGTGCAAGAATTCTTTCAAATTCCTCCTTCAGTCCTGCTAGAAAAACTAGAAGCAGATTCAACACAAATATTGACAACAGAAAACAGCTCAAAACATGTTTCATGAACTGAATAGTCCCATTTGATCAATTAACTACCAAGAGTGAGATCCCATTATACAGATTCTTCATACACACCTGAATCCCGTCCATTAGTATCTCAAGGCCATATAATTCTGCAGCCCGAGCACTTGCAACTGCTGCTGTGTCCCGTAAGCTATGGGCAGAAATGAGCTTCAAAACCACCCACTCTCAATTAGCCACTGGACTGATAACTTTGGAAGTAACATATGGCACAACCACAGAGTTAACACCTACTACATATATAGTACGCACAAAAAACTATTACATGACAGCTTTTAAACTAAAACCAGTGACAAGACTCCAGCAGTCTACGTGACCAGGAAAGAAAATGTTCAAAGCAATGCAAGCCAGGTCTCCCGCTGCCTTCACAATCCTGACTCTTATCTCTGGAAGAGGCTTACTTAAACTAGACAAGAAAAATTGAGAACTTTAAAAGTATTTGGCTACATTGAGTGTGAGGACTGGCATACCTGTGCAGCAATTGCTGTGTCATCTACAGCCTCCCGAGATACACCTAGAGTTGAGAGAGTTTGCTCACATTGTGCAAGAGCCTGCATGATACAGAAAGAAGACCAGTCACTCAAACTGGAGAGGGCAATAAGTAGAAGAGATGTTCCAAGTACACAACAACTTCTGTCTTGTAAAGCAGCATGTGCCCTATAGTTAGGAACTCCCTAGATACCTGTTGATGACTTATGACTCGTTGCAACTCCTCCTTCTTCACTCCTGGAATCACTAACAAGCAATGATGAACTAAAAGTTGAACTTCCCCAACTATGTGCAGACGGTGTTGCAGCAGAAGATCGTAGTTCCGGTGAATGCTTCCACCAAGTGAGTTCTCAATTGGCAACACTGCTCTATCAACCAACCACAGCTCCACTGCCTGCAGGAAGTGAATAGATGTTGTCACTAAGGAGGCAGGAAACAATGCTCTATCAGGTATGAAGCAAGAAGAACTCCAGGGAGCATTGTAGGCAACAATAACAACCCTACTGTGAGAAGTACCTGGAAAGCAGCTTCAAACTGATCACAAGGGACAGCTTCACAACTTGGGTAGGCTTTGGCTGCTGCTGCTTCACTGTATGCACCAGGAACACCCTGCAGATACATAAGTGTCCCTCAGGTATTGTGGACCTCATCAGCAGCAAAAACAGTGACAAAAATCAGAACCAGAGCCTGAGAACATTTCAACTGCAATCCATCCATGAGCACGATTCCAGCAATGCAGCTTCCATTTGAGAAGTGGGAAACAGGCATCTTTGCCGTGGATCTTTCTTAGAGGGGAACAGTTGAATCACCTGATAAGCCACACGCAAGTCAGATCCATGCCTTGGAGGCAGAGCTAAATCTACCATCGACAAGGGCTCTGCAAAGGCAGCGGAAGACTGTTCAGTGAAGTACAGTAAAGACAATGCGCTTCAGAAACACTCCCGCAAAGCCAGAAGGCATCATCATTATTGCGCATCAGCAGCCACACCAAACAGCAAGTGCAGCAGCATTATGATGGAAAGCTTGTGGAGGCGATCGTCTGAGTCAATAAGCATCAGCTAGCAATCCTCTTGTGTTCAGCTGGCTGAACCTGACAAGACAAAGCCATTGGCCTGGACTATGCCTTGCACCATACCTGGAATTTGGAGCGAGACGACCTCCTTTGTTGACAACACTGGAAGTTCCTCAACATCTACCGTTTGCAAACCCTCTACACTCTTCTCTTCCTGGACTTTTGCAGAGGCTGCTGCTCTCTCGTTGATGCGGAGGACGCCTGATGTCTGCCAATGCTGAGACGCACGGCCCGTCACTTGTTCGAGCAAAGAAGTCGACGCAGGCCAGGAATTATTCTTAAGTGTTAACACGGTAGAGACTCTCAAGCCACCAGCTACGCCATTGTCGACAACACGCGCACCACGTCCGAGCTTCGCTACTCTAATCGACCTCCCGCTCACCGCATCTACATTCTCGCAAACGACGCCATTCCCGTACACAGGAGACTCTGTAGCTCTCATTCGACTTGAACGACACCGTATCAACGCCATCGCAAGGTACTGGTACTACAACTTCCTTTTTTGTGCTCCGCTCTTTCCTTCAAACGGTTGTGCAAATTGTGCGAAACTAACTCCTTTTCCTCGAGACTTAATGTCAGTGAAAAAACTCCGGATTCTCTCGACATAAAGGAGCAGTTTCTCGAACGCAAATTCCAAATTTTCCGCAACTCCGGACACTAATCCATCACCGACGGCGTAGAATTGCAGCGAGAAAAGCGCAGCAATTGGTTTTTTTTTTTTTTTTTTTTTTTTGTAAATTTGACTGAGTTATTGAAAAAACTACCAATTTTTTTAATATGAAATAATTGAACCAAAAAAACTTAATAACAATATTAATCAATCATTATTTTATTTCCATGATGAAATTATACTAGTTTGACAAACTAGTGATTTGAAATATTAATTTAAATTTTGAAAACAATTATTCCCAATGGGCCATTGATCAAGGGCTCACAATTATGTTTACAAAAACAAAAAAACAAAAAAAACAAAATTAAAAAATTGCCTTTGATTTAATAATTGACATCATTTCAAAATTAACTTTTCAATACAAGAATTATAAAATTATAAACAAAAATAGTTAAGCTAAAGATTTTAATTAAAGGCGTGTCAATTTTGTTATTTTTTGAGAGGATTCGTTTAGTTGGGGTCCAAGTTCTCTTTACACGAAAATCAAGGTCAGCTGACTTTTGGCGATTGAAAGCCTCCAAACTCACTTCGTTTTCGGAAATTTCGCCAAAATGAGGGTCTTTTTGGCGAAATCTGGCCAGGGAAAAAAAACCTGGAAGAGAACTGTATCTTGTGTACAAGAAGAAGAGACCGTGTCTGTGAGTTCGTGCGTGCGTGCGTGCGCGCACTGTGCCCAGTGATGGCGACTGCTGCTGCTGCTGCTTCTTTGGGACTGCTCGTGGCGTCCTTCAGGCCTGTGTGGTCACACAATCAATGTGGTTGGGATTGGCAGACGGCGGGGAATGCATTGAAGATCAGGCCACGAGTTGCGACTTTGGTATGTACACGTGCGGCAGCAGACACTCATCTCACAACTGCACATCCTGCAGAGGATGCATCAGCAGCACCAGCACCAGCAGCGCCAGAGCTATGTACATATGGGGGTCGAAATGCGCTTTGGCTGGCCTCTGAGCTTCAACGTCTTCTTACCTGTCAGGTGCGTGCAGCGACTTACGAGCATCAATTTAGGTGTGTAGGCAAAAACAAAGGCAGGCTGCACGTAACCTTTGGAGAAGGGATGCTCAAATTCTTTTGCTCTTGGTTTTTACGGTTTTAGTTCGGGTGGAGTTCGAAGCGTAACGCTTTTAAGAGAATAATTCATCTTGTATTGCTTTATCGTGGTTGCTCTTTCATGCAATTCGGGGGATTTCTGTGTTTATTATGTACATTAGGTTTGGGGTTTAGGGTTTAGGGTGCAGTGTTTTGGTTAGGGTTAGGGTTTCAAAGTGGGTGGTTGGTGCAATGGGATTTTTTCATCTGACTCTCTCAATGGTTTTGTTTGATATACTTTGTCTTGCTTTTGAAATTCGGACATGGGTCTTGGTGTCAGTTTGGAAAAACAGTTAGTGGAATTGAAGCCTAGAGCAATATAACTGACATATTGAGTTGCACATGATTCTTCTACAGTAGAGTGACATACAAATTTCCTCTGAGAAACATTTTTTGCAAAGAAGTTCATCGCGCAGGTTCACATTGATTTGACACTGGCAACTGAACCACTGAACTTTGAGGAGAAGAGGGTTTATTTAGCCGTTGGTTGTGGGTGTGTACGAACAGAAAAATCCAGGGAATGGTTTGGTCTTGACACGGGGTCAATGGAGCTGGGATGTGCAAGAAAAACAGCATTACCAATTACATGGCACCATGCAGTATGTGCTCAGCTCCTGTTGTTTTGGTGTTTGTGGTGTGTCCATTTGACATGCCATTACTGCTTTTAGGATTTGTAAAATCCTTCTCAACAATACAGTGTCTGTTCATGATCTCTACCCAGTTCTTTGTTTTAAGACATTAGCCACCTAGTTGGTTTCATGCTGCAGACATTTTGGGAGATCTGATCATGGATGAAATCTGTGCTTTGCAGATTTTGCAACATCTCAACTCAGTTTGAGCTTTTTGTGCCTGAATTGTCTGGAAAATTGCAGCTGCTGTCAAGCAATTCACTTGATTCTGTTAAAGGCACAGTGCAGGTCCTCTCCTGCCCTTGTTGCAGAACTTTAGCTGACCTAATTGCCTTTTTCAAGTTGAACATATTCTGTGACCTATAATGGTGTACTAAAATTAAAGCAAGTGCTTGGTTGTTTATGAACAGATATCCCCACAGCATCCAGGTGGGAAGCCACCAAAGCGGGAGGATGGATATTGGAGATCATACATCACCCGTGCTGGAGAATCCACAGCTATTGAGGTTTGAACATTTCTATCTTGGCTCCCTGGGAATTTCTAGGCCACAGGATCCTTGCAAATGTTGTGGTGGAGTGTATTTTCTTATGGCTGCACTAGAGAATGGAATGGGAGAATCTTTAGGATTGGCCTGAAGATATAATCATCCTGGTAACTGCACGTGCATTGTCTCTGTTGTGTTGGTTGCAATGCACTATTATATGGTACATGCTTGATCTCAACATATGTCTATGTAAAGCTCAAATTCATGTGTTGTTTAGTCCAGGTTTTGCAAAATTTCAATGGACTGAAGTGAACTGCTTGTAATGCAGGTTGTTGTGGATGTGCATGCGACTGGTGAAAAGTCTCTTGCAGAACTTCAGGCATGACTTCTTTGCTTCATCCTTTGGGGTGAGAAATGTCTTAATTCTGTTCACTGATGTTTATGTACTTACTAGACAATTGGGACATTCTGCTTGATCTTAAAGACCATAATGAGACAACAATCAATGGAACAAAAATATATGTCTGGTGAACTTCCTGAGCTTGCAGGATATGAACCACAGTAATTCAGAGGTTTGTCAAAGATTGATCCATCACTTGATATTTGTTGCTAATTGAGTCGCTGAGGGATGTGCAGAGAGGAAGTGGGTAAGAATGTGTGAGAATGGTGTGCTTTCAGGCAGTGCAGGTAGAACTGGAGTATATATCCTATGGCCCACATGGGCGGACAGCACATAGTCAGTATGTGATACTGCCTCTCCAGTATTCAGCCATATCAGAGGCTGTCATCTGGCACAAGTGAGTTAAGAGCAGAACTTGCTTCCAAATCCAGAATAGTTGAAAGAAACTAAAACACGATTGGCAGGCTTGTCTTTGTTTCAGTAGGAGGACTATGCCACAAGCTTTGCTTCTAGGGAATGCCTCTGATGTTTTTTCTTCTTTCATCTGGACAGTGAAATCCTTTCAAACTTGACAAGGTTTTGTTGGCAGCTCATTTCACAACTTGTACACTTGCATTACACTCTTTGTAGACTTATGATACCCTGATTTGTTCAATGGGTATAGCAGGGTGGAGAAGATTGGAACTGTTCTTCCAATTTCCACACATCTCCTTTCCCATTTGGATGATCCCTTGCAGGTGGTGAACATGTATGTTTGATCTTCTCCAGATGCACCTCAATGGCCTGACTTGTAGAGTTATCACTTTGCAATGACTCTGTATAGGCAGGGTAGTGCTAGCTGTCACTTCTCTGTCTCTGCATTTGTGTTGAGAGCCTTTATGTTCATTGCTTGGGAAGAGGTGGCTCATTTGGGAACTATTGTCTTTGGATGGTGTTACACAGGTATGCACTGCCACATGCAAAGACTGGGGATGTGATTGCTATAGGAGAAACACCCCTTGCGATTATGCAAGGTGCTGCTTCAGACTTGCTTGCTGCCTTACTCTCACTCATTCTATCTCCAGAGGTGACAGATCCTTCATTATAGACAAGTCTCACAAGGATCCGTTTCTTGGTCAGCTCTGGTCCTGCCAGATATTCTTTGTTATCTTTCTGACATGAATGATGAGTATAGAGAAGGTCTGATGACTTATGAAATCCTTTTGTCTCCCTAACCTAGGACATGAAGATCCAATTGCAGAGGCTGCTACTGCATAGACATTAGATAATATTTGTAAAAGAGCTGAAAATGCTGGATGATAGAGTTATGCAAAGGTATGTGACATTGTTTTGTAATCAGGGCGATTTCGACATCCTAAAGGAGTTCACCCTGGGATCTTGGCAAAATTAGCATGCCGATTGTTCCATCCTACATCATCACTTGCTACTGCTTGTGGTATGCAGGTGCATCTCTGTGCTCTGAAACCCAATCTGTAATAGCAGCAGCAACTTAGTGCACAGTTGAAACTCTAATCCGTGGCATCATGAGTTGATGCTTCAGATTTGACAGATAGCTTTGCTTGTGTTGGGTAAACCATTGCCTGAAGTGAATTTGTACTTGCTCCTGACTTGGCCAACTACTTGGTACCTGCAGGCACTTATTGATATTTCAGGAAAATTGAGGGTAGTCATGGCTGTTGTTTTTGCAGTCATTGCCAGGTAAGTCTGCAGATCACTTCAAGGAGTCATACATGTCATAGCTTTTTATTTTGATGACAGATTATTTCAGATTTCTGATCATGATTTGCTGAGGATCCTTGTTCACAAGGCAGTGCTTCTGCTCAATTTTATACCAACTGGTGGGCGATTGGCTGGGCAGATTGGTGGGTATTAGGGGCATGTTCTACAGACTTGCAGGGGCACAGGTTGGTCTTACCACCCACAGTTGTCACAAGGAACTAGTTTGTGGATCATCTCTAGTATGGGAGTCTCTGTATGTTTGGGATGACATTTTTTCTTGCTGACACCAATGGACTTCCTCACAAAGATCTTGCTCATGCTTATGTTACAGGTTCTGCATAAGTAAGCATCATGTTTGAGTGCTGGTTTGTGATGTGTTTTCCAGAGGATAGTCCAGCATCACTGATTAGAAGATATGACTTGCATGGCTGAGTAACCAAGGTAATTGTTGAAGGTGATTGGTGGTGGCAGGCAAGGTTGATTGATGATGTCACAGGCACTTTGCCGCCCTATGATCAGTATATTACACTTGGCCCTGTAAGTATGGAGAGACTCCGACATGCTTTCATGAGGTGTATCTTCATGATATGTCTTTGAATTGACCTGCTATCTATACTGTTGCTAAAACAGTGAACATGTCCTCTTCCAGGTGCGAGTGCAAGAAACTGTCGATGCACTCAAGGCTAAAACAGGTCTGTGCTTATTTGTGTTGTCTTTGACAGCATCCGAGATGTCTGCACTATGGGATACTTTAGTGACAGTAGTTCAGTTTGCACAAGTGAGGCTAGGGAGGTCACATGCGTGCCCTGCCCATCATTTACTTGTACATTTGTTTAGCTTGAACTCATGCATCTGGTTGAATGATGGTCCACAGGCTGTGAAGTTGCTGTTGTGGATGTCAATGATCTGAGGAAAGTTCAGATTTTAGCAGTAAGTTGAAAAACATCAAGATTGCAGATGTTTTCTGCTGTTTGAAAGCACAGGAATATTCTCCTGTCGGATATTTAGATGCTGAATTTTCACTCCTCCCAGCTTAGGTTCTTCTCTTGTTTGTTGGTGAGTGTAGATGGAGGTTTGTCAGAAAGTGCTTTGATGCTTGTGACAGAGATTGAAATACAAATTTGTAACCATTTTAGCAACATGACGATGCAGGCTTCTAATGGTGTGGATCACAAGGCCCTCACATCAGCTTTGCTAGACAATCCTGCAGGTATGTAGCAGCCATTCCTAGCAGCTTCTTATTGAAACCTCTACTGTGCAAGTAATATTGCTACCTAGATCATGGTTCAAGGTTTGAGTACAATAATTGTTACCAACACTTGTTTGGACCCTGCCAGGCAATGCGGATGAGCAGACACCTCTTGTGCTAGTGCGCAGCTTGGCAGTCACCAAAGGTGGCTGAAGCACTCCAGGAAGGGTAGTGGTTATCCCAGCTCAGACTGGATATCAAGAGACATTGTTATGGGTGGAAGAGGTACCTGTCAGAAGGTACAGCAGTTTTTCTGTTGAATATTGAATTCTCAGAGTCTTCAATACAGTTTCCTTTTGCTGTGAAGTTTTGATAATGTGCACTCAACCAGATGCACCAGGGTCCAGAACCTGTTTGAGTTTCAATTAAGGCCACAATTTTCAAATTGTTCAAGCAGGCTTTGAGGCAAATTGCTTTGGTGACTTTGTTGGATTCATCCAATTACACATTTCAAGGGATGTGCTTTTGAAGTTAAGTCAGGTGCAATCCCACAACTAGCCAAAGCATACTCAAGGAGCTTTGCAGTAGCAATGACTGTCACGCTCTTTTCCTGTACTGTAGTTCTGTATCTTTGTAACTCCTGAAGAATTTTTGTCAGCTCTCTGCAAGCACAGGATTTTGGAGCAGAAGTGACCTCAATTTTAGTTGCAACCATAAATTCTTTTAGGAGTTCAGTTTCAAGGGTATTTGAGTCAGTGGGAGTGACAATGCATGCTTGACTGAACCAGCATGTCAGAATGGACACACTTCTGAAGGATTTTGGACACAAAACTCTTATTAGTGGAGTGGTACAATGCTTTTTACCCACATGCTCATCATCAGCTGAGAAATGGATGCAGAAAAAATTACATTCTACATGTCAAAAACTGTTGAATGTGTCTGGTTGTCAAGAAACTGTATATGCAATTGCAGATATCCTCTGGTTTGATTGGAATGAGAATGTGCATTGTTGATCCTGAAATCACTGTCTGAGTCTTATATAGTATGTACTTGTGCAGAGTTGTTTGCTCTGCTGTGACTGCAGGAATGGACCATAAGTGTTCATGGTGTTTGCTGCTCTACCTCCCAGTCTCTAAATTTCTGGACCTGTGACACATGAGTTTTTCCATTTGAAGCTTAGTTTCTGCTCTTCCTCTACAGGTGATCCTTTCTCTCTTTAATGAGTTGAAGAACTGGCAGGACTTTTGAACTGGTTTATGGACACTGACAGCCAAACAGAGTGTTCTCTGATGGTCGTCATATTGCTGAGGAAGAGATGAGCTGACATCTAGAGAAAGCATGACCCAATCAATGGTTGGCTTCAACAAGATGCCCTTATTAAACTCAATGCATGAGAAACTCATTGTATATAACAGAAGATCAAAATCCTTCCTATCTGAACTGAGATTGGGTTTGTATCTGACTGCAGAATTCCAGAACCACATTGCTAACCAGAACTCCACAATGGTGCAACTATGCTAAAGCAAATCCTTGAACCATGGTGGTTGGAAGCAGAAGAAAACCCCATCTCTTTTCCTGGGTCATGCCTGGCTATTGATAGAACAACTTTTTGTCTATGGTTTGGGATTTGGGTTATCAGAATTTCCAAGCTAAGGTTATGTGCATATCATTCTGGTTTCTGTGGTTACAGTTTGCAGCAGCAATCTCTCTCATGTGGATTGCTCTGAATCTACAAGAACTTGATAACTGCAAAGTTCTCTTCGCATTTTACCACCTCCTGCTCTTCCTCTTTCGTGATGCCTCATGTTTGTGGAGGGTAATGGTTCTTGGGTAGTTCTTTTCCTTGAAGTGTCATTCAAGAGACTCAGAGATCATCCCTGGTTTGCATTGTCATGTTATAATTTCTTCCTGTGTCTGACCTATGTGGAGTCTTCTTACACAGATAAGTGCTGATAGTGGGTCCATGAAACATCCTTCATGTTTGCAGACTGGATGATCTCAACAAAGTTGCCTGAGATTCTCTGAGTCCTTATGTTAATTGCAAGATCCTGGTATTTGTCTCCCTTTGTGTTTGATTGAGAGAATGACCTATCAATTTAGGTGTTACATAGAGCTGATATGGTTGTCAAGGCAAGGACAGATTTTTGTGGTAGTGTGGCTCTTTGCAGAAATTGGCCTTTTCACTCTACAGGCCCTGGAGCATTTTGCAGCTAGGTTCATTTCTTGAACTTTATTGTGTTCTTGGTTGAGCTACAATAATTGTGCAGATGGGGTTCATGGTTAAACCTCCTGGAGCTGGTAATGACTCTTATCCTTGGTATGCTGCTGAAAAGTGCTTTCCTTTTTACTTCTCTTCATACATTTGTCCTGCATACCGTGGTTGCTGAAACATGAAACACTACTTGGGAGAACTGAATGTGTGTTGGGGATGATGTGGGACATTTCATGCAAGACCACAATTCTGCCTGTGGACAAAGACACACCTTGGATCATAGATAGTTTCAAGAAGTTGAACATGGACTTCATGCTTTTTAAGTAGGAGACTTGAAGACAATAAGCGCAAAGCTATGAGCTGATGGACAATATCCCCAAATTGATGAAGTGGTAAGGTTTTTGTGTCATGATGTGCATCTTGATTTGTCTACACTGCTAAAGGCACACAACCCAAATCTTTGGCTAGCAATTTGAAGTTTTGGGTTTGAGCTGTATAAACATCTGTCTGTGTGTATGGATCAGCTTAGGCTCTAGACTCTTGAATTTCATGGTCCTGTTACCAGCTGGGTGCCCCACACCACCTGCAACCTGTTCTTCAAGCTCCGTAGTCCACTAGATCAAGCAGAAAGGCTCAATCATTTAGACACTCAAACTCCAGCAGTTGATTGATATCAAGAATCCTGATGTTGTAATGTGGACATTGAAATGCAGATCTGAAATTCTTCTTTGGCAAACTCAGAAGCTGGATTGGACAGATTCATTTGACACTATTGGTTGTTAAAGAGTTCAAAAATTTTGGTCTAGACATTAGATATTTGTCTGCCTCAATCATTTCATATCTTACAAGGAGGGTGGAGAATATCTCATCAACATATGTGTGACTAGGGTCCACTCAAAGCTAGGAGGTACGTGCAATTGGATCAAAAGATGTTTTGTGGTGCACTTGCAGTCAACCATGGTTACGAGAAATCCTAACACTTGAAGAACAATTCATGGTGGATGTGATATATCCAAAACTTACTCTTCATTTTGTAGATTACCTAGATCACTCCATTTTTAAAGTACTAAGTGTTGGTGGGTTTACATACATGTGCAGGATCACATATACTGTCAAAGTGGCCAGCAGATCTTTTTCTGAGGCAAACAAGAGTGGTGGGTGCACACAGCTAGCTAGGCAAGGAAGGAATTGGCCAAAGTTGCAGTACCCATCAGTGAAAGAAAACCACCACGGGTGCTTCACAAATAGATCAGGTTCAGTACAGTGGTATTGACAAAAAATTCTCCAGGTGCTTGGGAAGGAGATCAACCTCAATATAGTTGTCAATCGTGAATGGTGCGGAAGATTTTCATGAATGGGACTGCCTTAGAATACATCCAAAAACAAGGATCTATTAACTGAATACTACTTATGTTTGCTAGATTTGTTCTGTATACCGGTTCTACTGGCATTGAAATACTCAGTGCAGTTGCAATATATTCACTCCTTTTTAGGCCAAAGAATAATGTCCCATCAATTTGTTGCTTCTTTATCCTCAACATGTTCTAGATGTGGGTGGGCATCATCATAAGATCCTGGAGCAGGAGGAAAATTAGCTGGAACCCTCTTGGGATTTATGCTCCACTCAACAGAGCTCCTCATTTGTTAGGTCCAAGAAGGCCATGCAGTTCTTGTGAGGGTCTGTTTCAGATCACCCAAGCAGATAATGATGTTCAAAATATGATCCGCCTTGCTTGTACAACACAGTAACAGCTTCAGCATGACAAAGTCATGTACTTTCTCAGTAAAATTCTCCATAACTGCATATAGCACTTCTTTGCAGAAACCATCCCATGATCAAAGAAACAAGAACTGATCCTACAATCAAAACTGGTAGGTTTTGAGTGGGTATACCAGAAACATGATCCCCTGTTTTGTGGTGTTGCTGGACTTGAGAAGGAGAATCAAATGGAATAGAATACCCAAGTGGGTTGGAGTTCCAAAACTTTCCAATAACCAATCTTGGAAAGTACTTGTGAACTGGATTTTCGAACTCTGGAGAAGCTTTTCTTGGTAGGTACCCAATTTTATTTTGTTAGATAGGGTAAAATTGAGGTTTGGTTCAGAGGGTGTGACCTGAGGTGCAAAGAAAGTTTCTTATGAATAGTCTGGCAAGCTGGTCAGAAGGTTTGGCTGCTGACATTCAATCCCAGAGCATAATCCTTAGTCCTGCTAGTTCATAATCTTCTGGAGGACTAGAAACACAACAGATTGTTTCTACTCTTTGTCCATTCTACAAAGGATGTGGGGTTGTTGGATACTTGGTCTTCTTACACTAGCAATTATGGTAGTTGATTGGGGAGGTGGTTGTTCTATTGGCAGCACAAGTGCTGCTTTAATCACATTGTTCAATGATTGTTATGGACCTCACATGCTTGTAACAGTGATGGCACAGCCCAATAATAACAGTGAGATACTCTATGAAGGCACTCCTCCAATTGGGGATTTGATGGATGTGGACATATATGATGCTCAGAGTGTCATTGGCTGCTTCAGCATTCCTACAGACCAGTTGGAGATCAACATTGTCCTGGAGGGAGGAGCTCATGTGCTGACACAGGACTACTTGGTGCTCAAGGGCCACCACCACAGGGTGGGCATCATTGGCTACCTCACCGACAACGAAGGCACTATTCAGAGTGCCTTGTTTCAGCTGTGACACTTGAGATCACTTGCTACACCAAAAAACGATTTAGGTGGGTAAACCCCACTTGGACTTAATGTGCTTGAAGCTATCTTTGATTGGGTGTGTACAACCTGATTAGTGTACAAAATCCAATTGAACCATAAGCATAATCAAGAGATCCTTGTTCTCATTTCAATGTCGTGCTTTGTTTGACTTATATCTTGATTTGCAAAATATAAAGTTTAGAAAATTTTGCAGGTACAAAGACAGTTGGCTCAAGAGATTTGTTTTGTCAAGCCTTTGATCACAACCCAATTCTTTCATTTGGACAGTTTGTACTCAACTGTAGTTCTTTCTTTATCTCTATTTGAGCTTCAACATTCGGTTTCTCCCAATTGACCCCACATGATAACAATTTACATAAGGAAACATAATCTTCATGTGGCAGGATACCTATGTCTTCAAATTCAATTTGCAGTCATTACTGTTGCTGAACAACATTTGAGGAGGAGCACAACAAGAGTTTATGTCTAGGAGTAGTGCAAACTAGAATAACATCAACTTCTTGAAGGATGCTTGAAACTCAAATATTTCACCATGCAAAAATATAATCTTCCAAAAATCCTCTAAAAGAAACCAAAATCCTTCAACATATTATAACTCTATAACTAATCTCAAGTTTCAACACAAGCCAAAATATCATCTTCAAAAATCCTCATATAAAAATAGACCTGTTATTACCTAGGGGCCAAAATCTCTTAAGCTACTATACTCTATAATGAATCTAAACACCATATCCTTGCCTTGGTAGGCAAGGCCAACAAATAGTGTTATGAAACATATTTATGGTCTTGAAATCCCAAGCACTTTTGATCTACCTCCAATGTATTTATATTTATGAAATATCAAAACTTTCAGCATTTTTGTTTATTTGTTTTGAATTAATCATTCACCAATCTTAAAGTCTTCAAAAATAATAGTCAAAACTCCATTGGTGCTAGGAACGAAGAGCTCATTGAAGCTTGGATTGACACCTCCATGTTACTAGGCTTATGAAACATTTATGGAAGAACTACCCATGATGTCTTTGACACACTAATGCAATATAGTAGGCCCACAAAAATGAGGTTGTTCCATAGCCATTGAAACAACCGAGCCTAGAAACTTGATTTGATTTCACAACCTCAATAGTATCCCATTTAGTATCCTCCTAATCCTAGCAGAGCTACGAAGGTTAAAATAACAACTCTCTTGAACACAAACAAATTGTTAACAATTGACCATTCCCTACGAGAGCCCAAGGACATAGAGCTAGAGAAAAAGTTGATAAAATGAAATTATATTCAATGAAGAAGCAATTTAAACTCCATTCAAACAAGAACAATGAAAGTCCCATAGAACATTCACACATGGGTGACATAGTTCACATAATGTTGAGTATATGTATGTTACTTGCTACACAAACTATTTGCCTCCCTTACCATCTAAATGAATGGCTTATATACTTGGGGTGGCAAATGGGTTTTGCAACTATAACTAAAGGTTTGGCTATTGAAGTGGCTAGTCCAAAAGATTCCATCATATTCATGTCCTCCAACTCAATGTTGGGTTGTGGAGACTACCCAAAGATTACTGGAGAGACTCTCCTTCAAACTTTGCAAGACTACAATGCACCATGAGTTGCATGAGATCTAAACTAAATCATTGTCGATACCTAATCCAAATGGCAATAGGTTAAATTTTGACCTTCAAACATTAATATCAAAACTCAAATGTTGATCAAGATTGAACTCTCAAAAATTCTTCCATACCTTAGGATCATTGCTAATAGCCCATACATTCACTAGCATGTGTGTTTTTTAAGCCCTATAAACACCACCCTCATCTTTTTAGGTCTTATTTTTTGTTTTGTCTAAAATATTAATAACTAATAATGGGTAACAACTACATAATAACAATTATTTGACTTCAAACCCATTCCACTTTCTAGGTATATATATATATAGTGTTAATTATTCAATTTCAAAGCTTGAACATCCTTACTCTTAAAATGTGATGTAACATTATATCCATTTAGCCTTTACAAGACTAGGTTGAACCTATTTCCCATGTCTTTATTTTTAAATCACCTTTGTAGGAAGTGTTATGTTTTAGTTGTTGGTCAATAATGTCTTTTGAATTTGTTCATTAAAATAAAGGAAATACCATCTTGTGTTTAAGGGGGTTAGCTTTCCCATGCGATCTTTTTAATGGGAATATCAAAGGACCTTGGAAGTTGAATACCTTTAGAATACATGACTAAAATTGTTGCACTAATTACAAGCTTTCAAATATTTAGAAATAGTGGTTTCCAAGTACATAATCAAAACAAAAATTTAAGAGGCTCACACATATAAAGAAGGTTCCATTGATAATGATTAGAACATTGGAAATACAAAATGATTCCATATAATCATGATTTCTTTTGATTCTATATGGCAAAAACATAATTAACATTCCTTACTGATGATATTTTTCAAAGAAATTTTTATTAATTCTAAAATAATAATCACTTTTTTTAAGAAAATTATTTTATTTTCAAACCATTCTTAGTTCCTTCCTCCATTATATATTCCCAAAAATTGTAGAATATGACAAATGGTATAACAATGTATTAGTTGTATTGTTTAAATGGAAGATGGTTGATGAGGCCTTTTAACCAATAATAATGACCGTGACCAAGGTCCACTGAATAGGAATTGATGGACCTAATAATTGGTGAAACAACCTTCAAACATTATTTTAGAACCATTGATAGCAAGAATGTCTGACCTCCAACAATATAACCAAGGATCAAATTGATATAGTGAATTAGTGAAAAAAGTTGCACAATGAATAACAAAGGCACATTCAAGCATGTCATCATTTATATGAGGCCGACACATCAACTCCTAAAATATTGCATTAACAAAAAGTTGAATCTCTTAATAAACAACAACTTTCTTGACCTACAGTTCTCCATACTTGTAAGATTTAATTATTTGGATGATGAGTATCCATTTACTCCATTTTTATAAAGTCATTAAAATGATAAATACTAAGAAAGGCAACCTAACTTTCAATTATAGGTCGATTCTTAGTTTTTAATCGATGTCTTAAATCACTTAGGATAATATAAGAATTAAATTATTTCAATTTTTAAAAAAATACACTTGCATGGTTTAAAGGGCCAAATTATATCATAATGGAAATTTTAGCATCAAAACCTGGCTTTTATGGGGTTAAAATTAGGTAGGTTAAGTGCTTAAAAAAAGATCGTAAGTTTTCTATTCAAGGACAATATTCATGGTGTTGTGGAACCAATGGTGTATAGTGTACAAAATTTGACATTTATCTCAAATGAGCATTTTAAGATTACATTACTTCAACATGGATAATAATGACAAAATCAAGATCAAGTGGATTGTTCAAAATCCTTAAACAAAAATCTTGAAGTGGATAGAAAATGATGGTGATAAGGAAAATATTGTGGTCAGAAATCCTAGCCTTTTTAACTTTATTGATTGGGAAGTATATATTTAAAAAGTGAAAATACACCTTGAGACAAAGGATGTTTGATAAGGACTCAAGTTAGTTAGTAAGGAAAAAGCACTAGTTTTTATTTGGGTGAAGTATTTTAGAAATGTTAACTACTTTGGATCGGCTAAACTTTGATAAGCCATTTTTAACCATGTGTAAGATCAAAGATGGAACTTAAGGGGAGAAATATAAATCAAGGGTGGAGATTAGGAAAAAGTAGCTATTAACTAAGGGGTGGTTACACATTATGGTGTACACAAAATCTTGTCAAAATGTTACAATTTTCACTACATTCAATAATTGATGTGGCATATTAAACAATTGGAAATGGTTTAGTGATGAAAATGTGTAATAAATGGTGATTCAAATCTTAATCTATTGAAATGTTGAGATTTTTTTGTCAAAAAAATTAATTCAATCTCAAATTGGCATATTTTTCATAATAAGTTTTGTCATGATAAGTTTCAACAAAAGGACTACAAAATACAACTTTGAGTTGGATTTTTTCAATGAAAATTTTCATATACAACTACTAAAACATAATAAATCATCTTTTTAAACTTTTGATACAATTTTTTTACATTTTTTTCATGTTTTGACATTGACATGTTTAACTTTCAAAACTACATTTAGGTGATACGAAAATTGGGTTTTGCAAAAACAATTGTTGGAAGTCATAATTCTAATCAAAAAAATATTTGGGCAAGGTGTTAATTTATTTATTCACAAAACTGTAGTTTTTGAATTAGTAAAAAATGGTATATTGTTGTCAAATGGGATTTTAAAACAAGTTTTATAATGTGATTAATGTGCATTTACTTTTTTTCAAATATGAAGTAATTTAATATTCATTATTTTTTTAAGTTATTTATTTTCACAATCTAATTATCTTTTTAAAAAATTCAAAAATTCAAAATAAATGAATTCTAAGTTGTAATATTTTTAATAATTTATGTTATCCAAGTTTGATTCCTTTTGTGTAGATTGTAGTGTGCAATTACCCTAAGAGGTTAGTCTAGTGAATTAATTATTAATAAATTTAATTTTTTATTAGTGAATCAATTTTATTGAATTCAATTAGCTACTAATGAATTGGCTATTAATGAATTTGATTAATTATTAGTGAATTTTTTTTGTCCAAAACAACTAACCCCTATTCACAAAGGGGTTGACCACTTTCATCATAGTAAAGGTGGAACTTAAAAGGAGGAATACATTGCAAGGAAATTGTGCACTAGTAGTAGATAAACAATTTTGTGTGTTCATTACATGGTATTTGGTTTATACATTGCATTTGTGCCAATTTTGCATTTTTTTCCCTTGAGAACCTTATCTTGTGAAGGCAATCTTCATCACATGAAACTTGGTATCATCAAATTCAACCCTTTGTTATATATTCAAGGTCAATGATGGGAAACATAGTCAATTTAAATAGCACAAACAAAGGGTTTGTAATTAAAATATGGCATTTTTATTTCAACAGGCAAGTTTGGTGATGTGATGCATTCAACATTGGTCCAATTATAGTGATGTTGATGGGTCATGATAAATGTTCTCAAGGTGGAGCAATTGAACCTAACACAACTATAAATTTTCCTTAATTAAGATTTTTTTTTGGATCAACAAGAATAGAAAAAGATTGTGTGGCCCAAAGTTACAGTTATTGCACAAGTTTTCATTGACTAGTTCACAAACTAAGACCTAGAAATCAAAAGAAGTGAAAACAAACCCCATGGAAAATGTAGTTATGTGATAAAAAAAAATCAATGAACTTCAAAGTGTAAAAATGGCACTATATATATATATATAATAAAAATGATGCGTCTTTTTTACTTATGATGTTTTGATGTGAAGTACATATGATTTATATTTTAATTAAATCCATGCAATTATCATGATGTAATTTTGCATAAAACTATACGATTTTTGTGTATAAAACATGAACATTCATGTATGTCATTCAAACAATATATCTCATCCATTTGCATATTTAAGATATTAAATATGTACAAATATTGTTCATATTAACCATAACATCAAATTCATGTCATTTTTGTACAAACCTATGAAAACTGGATTCTGTGCATAATTTGTACAAACCTATGAAGTTTGGTAAGTGTGCAATGATACATTCATGTAAAAATGAAAACAAATAAAATTCAAAATCACCACATTTATATATCTGGTTTTTATTGTGTAACTAAGGATACAAAAATATGACTAATAATTTTTTGTTTTGTTTTTAATTTATAACCAAATATGCTTAAATCTCCACATGGATGATTGCTAGTTTCTTGACATCTTCCTATGGATGATTGCCACTTTGGTACAATAAAAAATTCCTTGAAAATCATTTTTTCTAACCCTAACCACCTCTATTAACCTTGAGTTCAAACCCTTGGACAATAACACTTGTCTTAGCCAAGTTGCTCCCTTTTGCCAGTTTCACT
>Ga0209208_10001897_pt1 | contig 29917 bp, 26 predicted proteins | sample S1TSphfallax_3_FD_187694 | JGI IMG/M metagenome (GOLD analysis project Ga0209208, IMG submission 187694) | Host-associated microbial communities from peat moss isolated from Minnesota, USA - S1T2_Fd - Sphagnum fallax MG (SPAdes) (version 2) | ecosystem: Host-associated > Plants > Peat moss >...
GGGGGGGGGGGGGGGGGGGGGGGGGGGGGCGTTTTTAGAGTCACCCTGTTTAGGGTGATTGTATTAGGGTTAAGGGTTAGGTCGAGTCCTGGATTGCAAGCATGTGGGGAAATTGTTCTAACCCTTGGCTTGCATAAAATACCCAGTGCCAATCTCTGGGCCCACATTTCTCCTAATTGACCACATCTAATATACTGAAGACTTGTTTAAAAATTTAATAGTTATATTTTTGAATGATAAGGAAGTAACTTTCATTTGGAAATGGAGGAAATAACAAAAAAATTAATGACCTCCCCTAATGAATCCCTGTTCTTGCTACACACTCTTAATTTCCTCAATACCTAATAGAAGCTCTTCCTTCCTATGCAAGTCTCTTCCATTAATGGTAGGTACCCACTGACCATCACGAGTGTGGTAGTCCTTTCAACCTTTGATGACGCTTGAACCTCTCTGGAATTTTGTGTGAGGCCCAACTAGTAATTTGGTCAATGTTGAATGGAAGGTTGACGACAATAGTCTACCTTCCTCCTCTTTTGCTTTCACCAAACTTTTGTCAATATTATTAAAACCCTCACTCTTCAACTTTGAGCTTACATGTTTTGACGATTATGTCCTTGATTGTATCATATCCTATCAGTTGCAACTATGATGTAAACTTACACCCACAAGAATACTACATTGCCAAGATCATAAATGGTGAGATTTAGCCATAAGTATTGCCATGCCTTATTGTACCAAATTTTGTTGATGATATAAAGATATGTTTGGTTTACATGATACATCCTGGAATGTGTTTATGGTTGCATGCTGAGGCATATTGTAGCCATTAAGGCTATTTATTAGAATCCGAGAAAAACATTGGCCTACATCCTTTTTTTCAAATGGCAAAACATTGTCAAAAAGTGAAATAAAAAAAGGGCCCTATGAAATTAACAATGTTGAATTTAGGAGAGATTCACCACATTAACATCCTCTTCACAAAGATTGATAGTCAATACCCCACCTAAAATGATATTAATTTATGTACTTGTCACCATTAGCCAGTCCATTATATTTATTATTTCATGTCCAAAATACTCTTTCAAACTCTAATTAGCAAAAGGCCTCATGCTTCAATATTTATAATATCACCAAAACTGTGTCACAGTTGCAGTAATGATAGCCACCTATGCAATATTCAAAATATATTTAAAACCCTAGATTAAACCAGTATTGGGTTTAGTCATAAGTGTTTGTGTATATCTGGACTTCGAAATAACATTCTTTTAGTGGCGAAATTTCACCAAAAAGCGAAATTAAGACGTAAAATTTGAAAAATGCAATAATTTTGGAAGTGATCAATCACTAGAAGTCATTAAATAATAATTATTATTATCAAATTTCTATAAGTGGTTTTCTTCAGTGTGTAGCCAAACATATAGAAGAATGATTAAAGATTTGTGCTTCATATTTGGTGTATAGCTAGAGATGGCTGCTAAATCGTCTTAGGATGATAGCCACTTTAGATACAAACAAAAATTCTTTGTTTTGTCTGAAATGTAAACCCACAAAAGTCTTGAACATGGGCAAGTAGATACCAAACATAATGGCTTTGGACTTTGTGACACATAACAGGTGACCAGGGTCCAGCACATTCAAGTCGGAAGCTATTTTGCAATTAGTTCTTTTTCTTACAAGTAAGGGTAAGATCTCTTCTCGTTCTTAGAGGATATATCGGTACATTAAGGTGCTCTTAAAATCCATTTCTTTTTCTCCTTTTGAAGCACAAGAGCGGACACCCACCTGATAAGCTGTTAGGAGTCCCAAGTCAAGCTCCTTCGACTTGCACTTCACTGGGTTCGAAGCCAGGACCTTTTTTGAGCTATAAGTGTCCCAGAATGGGCTATACAAGTGAGCCATTACCCCTGGGGTTGTTCAAATGCACTTTGACATTTTGCACACAAGTTTAACATAACCTTTGTAGTGTGTAACTTACTTACCTTATTATTTTCTGCCTTTTGAAGGGCCAAATCTACTCAACTTGCAAAATCCCATGTGTCATGCAAACATTTGAGGCATGGTACTTTACAGAACACGTTTTGGACTTTTTAATACTGCAGAATTGGCCCCAAGTACTGATTGTGTAGCACAATGGGCCATTACTTTAATTTGGACCTGTGGTGTAGAAAAAATCACATGACTTCTGCAAAGTGCAACATGGTTTTCTAGACCCTCACTTACCGATTGTGTAGCACAATGGGCCATTGCTTAATTTCGGGACCACGGGTGTAAAAAAAAATCATATCACTTCTGGAAAGTGAAATATAGTTTTCTAGGCCCTCTTCCAGCTTACTGATTGTTTATCACAATGGTCCATTACTTTATTCTGGGACCTGGTGTGTAGAAAAAATCACATAACTTCCAGAAAGTGAAAGAATTTTTCTTTTTTCATTTAGAATGTGGCAACTTTGGGTCATTTATTCCAAAAGAATAGCCTTTATATCTATTGCAATCAGTGTTTTTGAGGAAATTTTGCCAAAATGAGAAAACAATTAAAAGGGTATGATTCTATCAATATATTCCTTCCTTTATGAAAAAATTGTCAAATTTCAGGATAACCTTTTGAATTGTTTTTCCCCACATTTGAACTCTGATTTTAGTTTGGTAGCTTTTTTTCACTAGATTTTTTAAGTTCCAAGTCGTTGAATGCTAAAGCCAACTTAGGATGCTAACCAATAATGCAACATCAGAAAATTGAAGAAACATATCACTGGTTGAAGTGGCTTTTTGTTTTTTCGTTGCCAGATTTTGGAAATTTCCCAAAATTAGAACTATTTCTTGACACTAAATTTATTATTTTCAGAAATGTTGAAAATTTGCCCCCAAAAAATCACCATAAATTTTTTTGAAGGAAAACATTGATTCTTCAAGAATTATGTTTGTCGAAATGAAACTTTCAAACTTAATTAATTATTGGACGGATATGTGTTGAATTTGGAAAGGTACTACCGTAATGTAATAAATAGTCAGTTGAGTCTTTCACAACTTTGAATCACGGGACTTTCAATGTTGCGACTTGCACCTTGTCTACTCCTTACCAGGTTTAATAGACTGTTGAGTCTCTCAACATGGAAATAAGGGTCTTCCACCTTAGGCTCCTCTCCTTCTTGTAGGAGCTACTATTTGATAGAGCGTCGAGTCTTTCAGCTTCGAAACAATTGTCTTTCTGCAATTTGAGTCTTGTTGCTGCAACTTCTCTAGCTCTCCTACTTGCAACTTGTTTCATAGACCATCGATTCTTTCAAATTAAACAAGGATCTTTCAATGTCAACTCTTGCACGTCCAGCTTTCCAGGTACCTGCTGGAATAATATTTGTGTCATGTCGAGTCGCTCTACTTCGAAACAAGCTCGAAGCAGTAGCCCAAAAGGTGAGGAGGAACCCACGAGATTTAGTCACACTTTGTAGCAAAGTTCCCGACAGATCAGCACACAGAACTTACAAAATTGGAGGCAAGCTGCATCACCCAATTCTCCCTTATAAGTGCATGTTAAGAAGGTTTTTCTCATATGACATCAATTGAGTTATAGATTTTTGACTTCTCTATTTTTCTTGTAAGATCGTCAAGGTTTTCTTAAATGCATATTGGGGCATCCCAACTGCTCTTTGAAGTCTGTTTGCACAGATACGGAAGTTCAGTAGTTGTTCTGGTACACAACGGAGGCGCACACAACGGCGTCAATATTGTTGAGGATCTTGAGATTTTGACAACGTAATTTAATACTAGCATGTTCATCACAAGTGAAAGAATCTTGATTCAACATTCGAAGGGGTTGTCGTTAGAAGTTAGGAGCTTAAGATGTCAGATCAGAGCCGAGCTTCACACTGAAATCGATCTTTTTGTTGATCTGATCTAACAGCTGCTGGTCTTCCTCCTCCTTTTGGCCTTTCTCTGTCATCTGACGAGAGCGCCGGCCACCATTGATACATACAGAAGAGAGCAATATTCACAAATGCTACTAGGTATATTGATTCCAGCCGGGAAAAGACGCTAGACTATCTGAATCGTGCACTTCTGGTGGTTGAAAAAGAACAACAATTTCTGCTGCCAGGATCGCTAAAAGAGTTGCCAATGGTGGTTCCAAATTCGATGCCACCGATGCCCGGCGGAGACCTCAAGGCGGCGGTAGAGGTGATTGAAGCTTCGACGTGGAGGAAGAAGGTGCGGGCCCAGGTGACGAAGCTCCTGGCGGGGGCGGCGAAGAAGTCTGTGCAGTCGCCTACTACTGAGGAGGCCTCATTGCTTGAGTTGTTACGCAGTCATCGTCAGTCCGATGTCTTGGTCGGGCAACTCACGCAGTCTGCAGTGACGGTCAGGTCAAAGCTTCAGCGCATAGTTGATATTCGGAACGAGGAAATTGCGAAAGAGTATTACCGTGTTGTACTGGATGCCAGCCGTCTTTTGTCTTGTCGTCGTCAAAAGCCATCGCTGGATTCTGCCATCATGCTTCTCGACACGCATGACGATTTCAGGTCGATACTCTTGGACCTCGATTTCTGCATGCGGGCTATGCCTACCGACGATGCAGCTAGTGCGTCAAACATGGAGCAGATCCACGAATATCTTGAGAATGCAGAAGCGCGGTGGAAGCATAAGTTGAAGGATGCAGCCCAAAAAGATCAAATTACCTTCAGATCAAAACTGGCTCAGAAACTGCAGGGTTGGACAACCACACAAGTTCGTCTCCTTTCACTTGAAAAGGTTGGTGCGGAACGGAAATCTTCAACCATTTATTTGGACCTCTGATCCTCAAGCGAAAGTTGAAGCAATTGGGCGTGGTAAATTCGCACGGGTCCAAAAGTCTACGTGGTTTGGTCTAGAATGCGCGATGAATTCCTTTAAGAATAAAGCGAAAAACTCTGTGGTTAAAAAATAGGCTGCAATTAATTATGACTTCCTTGAGTCACCCAAATGTTGTGAAGTTCAAGAATCAAGAATGTGATCAAGAATCAAACCAGCAGGCAATTGTGATGGAATACATGCCTATGAATCTCCAGCATTTCATCGAACAATGTGTTGCTTCAAGCGATACAGGATTTCCATTTTCTCGTCTAGCAGAACTCGACATGATTTCACTAATTGCTTGTGCTATGGAATACTTGCATGGACAGCAGCTGGTGCACTGCGACCTCAAACCTAATAACATCTTGCTTTCTCCTATCATCACCATCCCTGAACTTAGTGCTGATGGCTATGGAAAAGTGAAATTTTGTGACTTCGGTTTGTTACATCGCAATCTGAACAACATTCTCAAATATGTGGTGTCAGGCCCTGGAGGGCGCCAGAAGCCTCTCCTGAGAAAGATAACCCCATGCCTAGGAAGTATTGCGCAAAAAAAGCTGATCTTTATAGGTTCGCTATAGTGTGCGCACAAATTCTCTCTGGTGCGGATGAGCCTTTTCTTCATCCTTGGAAGGACTTCATTGATAGGATATCCGCACCAGGGAACGAAAGGCCTGAACTGCATTTCAACACCTACCCTGCAACGTTACTTGATTTAATCAAGAAGTGTGGGCACCTTGATCCGCAACAACGTCCAAGTTTCTCAATCATCTGCAAAACTCTCAAGGAAATAAAAATTAGAATTGTTAACTTTTGAATCCACGTTGAAATGTTAACTTCTGATCTTGATGAATCAACTGCTAATTTGCTACATAAGATTTCATACAAGTGCCACATGAATGACGAAGAGTGTCTGGCCTTCAGTATTGTTGCCAGATCCAAGATCATGAGCTTGGAAAATGCTTGTCTTGTTGGTAAGGGTAAAAATTTGCTTACACTAGCCTATCCTACTGGTTTCTTAGTAACTAAATAGTTACTAGTGATAGATATACTTATTGTCTTCCAGAAATATGTATTTAATTAATGGGTGTATTCACGATTGGGGTCCCACAAAAAAAAAGATCTATTTTTAACCAATTGTAAAAATTTAAAAAAAGTTGGATTTGTGTTTATCTTTCATTATTATAGTTTTAATGGATTGTTGTATGTCAATAAATAAAATAATATTTCGTTAAATCAATAAAAAATATTTAAAAATAATTTGAATATTATGTAAATTATGTAAATTTTTTATGTAAACCATAACATGATAATGTGATGATTTTTTTTTAAAAATCTCAAGATTTTTTAAAGACTTTTCTTCAAAAGACTCTAAGAATATCCTAAAATAAACACTTAATAAGTAGTCATGCAAGGGGGGCGGGTCTGGCTCATGATATCCAATTTGCACCCTTAATTACTATAGACCAAATAAATTAAAAAATGAAAATTACATTATGCAAGTTGGACTACTACCACATATCATAGGTCCATATTAATATGACAATGTAGTCAACATATTAAAAATAATCATAAAAAAAATAAATATCAATAATTACTTTCTTTGGAATCAAACAACCATAAAATTGCATTTAAAAAATAAATTAGAAAACATCAAAATAATAACTATATACCAATAATTTCATTAGCCACATTGAGGTTTTGTTTGGCTTTGGTTGCATGAAAAGCATTAATCATTATAATGTTATGATTGTCAAATTACTTCTAACATGAAAGGAAAATAGAATTAATGAAATGTTAACCCATGGTTTTGCATTTCCATTTACTTAACTTCAACAATCATGATACATTTTTCTATCATTCCTTGTTCATCTTTTCACTGGCACCCACCATTGAATATGAACATCATGTCTAAAATTATCAAACTATTCATCCTTCACAACCTCACTTTCCCCCCTTCTCATTCACACAAGATATATTTCTAAATTTGTAAGCTTCATTGGAACAAAACCTCCAATGCCCAAGTTTGTAAAAGGAGTGTAATCAATTATTTTCAAGGATAATCACATGTTTTTAGCACCATAATATGGAATGATGACTAGGTCTTCATGATCAATATCAATAATGGCAAGAATGGAACTTTGCAAGTAATTAAATCTCCGATTACTTGAAGGCTAGAAACCTTCCAAGAACATTGAACTTTGTGTTGGCAAAGGATTTGACAACTCAAAGATGTTTTCCCAATAATGCACATATGGACCAAGCTTTTTGACATATGTTTCATCCTTCCACATACCAAGCCTCCAAAACTCTTTATACTTAAAAAGCCTGCCATTAATAAAATTTTCTATTTCAATTAATTTGGATGCATCATTCCCCCATATAGGGTAGAAAGGAATAGGATTTGAGGATTAACATGTAATTTCAATTGACTTAAATCATTTGCTTGCCACAATTGAATGGGAAGCCCATCCTTAGGACTCCATAGCACATTAATAATGGACATTTTCTATTACATCACAAGTTAGCCATTTGAATCCACAAAAAAATGAAACAAATGCATGTCCATTTGCCTAACTAAGATTTCTAGCCCATCCTTGAAACATCCTTTGACCCAAGTTTTGAAATTTGAAATTTCTTAGTTGGGGAATGAAGGGATCATATTGTGAAATCATGAATGTTTTCATCAAATCAACCAAGACATAATTATCATGTTCTCTCAATTTTTTGGAAAAATATTCAAATATCCATTTATGTCTTCATAGGTGTGTCTTACAACTGAAAACCCTAGTTGCAATTCCTCAAACACTTCTTTTGCAATTACGAGATAGAAGAATGCAAACAAAGGAGTTAGGACAATTCTTATTACCTTTCACATGATTGTTCATTTGAAGAATCAACTTTTTAGGCAATGGCTCAGCACCAATGAATTTTTCTAGAAACTTCAATGTAGGCAAATAGTGAACACATCCTTGCATCGATTGATGAAAGAATTCATTTTGTGGTTCATGTTGAAACAAAATCCTTGATTCATTAACATTCTCCTTCTCCAAGGCTTGAAAAAGTCACAACAATAACCCAATTGTAAAATTAGGATCATTTGGCCAAATTTTGTTGCAATACTAAACAAATGCTTCATCTCCATGACCATGAAAATCAATCTAATCAAAGTGATTAGGAGTTGAACAAAACTTGAAACCATTTTGTTTTTTATCACAAGTCTTAGAAGAATAGTTTTGGAATGATCCATCTTGTCATGGATGATACAAAGATTCTTTTTTGAGTTGTATTGATTTAGATCTCCATGGATGATAAAGACGTCAACACAAATCTTAAGAATGTTGTGCTTTTGTAATTTCATTTCTTATTATTTTGCACTAGCAATATTATTTTCAATGTTTAATATCAATTCTTTCAATGATTCATAAACAATACATTTGACAAAGTTGAAACTTCATTTCTTGACATTAACATGTAGATGATGTCTCTTTTTCAAATGAGAGATTCCACCAATGCCTAACTCCTTATTGATCTACAATCCAAAAAAACAACCAACATAAATTTTTTATCAAAAGGTTGACATTTCAAACCTTCACCTAATTGAGCATATTTGACAATATGTGACTAATGTTCAATTTCAATTTTCAACCTAGTGGCCACTAGGTGGGAATACAAACATTGTCATAAACCTTTCATCAACATTGACAAAATTATTTTTTTCTAATTTCAACTTTATTAAAAATAGTACATTAAAAGTCACCCAAAAAATGTATATTAATTAAAAATTCAAGCTCATCTTTAGCGCCACATTGATTTGCTCACAAATGTCTTTCCATGTAACAAAAATTAAAAGTCAAACATCTTGTCAACCATATCCAACACCTTTCATTTCATGTAGCATAATATTGGTAACTTGCATAATTAGAGGCTATACGAATACCTTTGCTTGCCTAATAGTGCTTCGTTGCTTCTTGGTCCACCCACACTAACTTTCCCATTTCTACACCATGTATGTTGATCATGCCAAACCCACAACTTTGTACCAAGTTTCCTCACAAATATTGACCCCTTGAATAGTGATAAATTTGTGTTTCATGACATCAACTCTCAAATTGATTTGGCATGGAATGCTTAGATCATGGGCCTTTCTTATGCTCAAAAAACATCTTCCAAGACTCATGATTCACCATTGTAGTTTTTTTGTGAAAAAAATGTTAACAACAATTTAGAGAACAATAGACAATAGCTCCAATGTTTCAAATCAATTCTTTGGATAACAATTTATCCATCCTTGTGATGGAGACTTTTAAGCTTGACATTTTCCTCTTTCTCAAAACCATGATTTTTAATAGTGCCTTTCCATTTGCTATAAAGTTCTTTTCATTGCAAATCTACAAAAAATATGATTTTGATCTACAAAGAATTTTCTGTGCAAAAAATGGCCCAAATTCACTAGATTACAAAGCAACTACAGTTCCAAAACCAAATTTTATGATATCATCTAATAGGTAGCCAAGAATATAAAAGGATTTTGATTTTTTCTAATGTCGGGCAAGTACCTGGATTGTTAGATAAATCAGCAATTCTCTGGATCTGAAGGAGCACATAAGCTAAATAAGAACTTTGAAAGGTAGCATTCACTTGTTTATGATCAAGCCTGGTTTACATTCAAACTTTCACGTTAGAAAACATGTCAAATCCTTCCTTAAAAGAGGTTCTATCTTTCTTTTAGAATTCAAGGATTCTCTACAATGTTTGCAATTTTGTTAGCCCACAAACAAGAGGTTTTGGTCCTATGTATGTTGAAGTACCCTATTTGGAAAGTAGAATTCATAATTGATCACATATCCTTCTCTTCACCCAGTTGACAACCCATAATCAGGCTCAAGTTTAGCAATCACAGTGTGTATAAGATGATAGAGGTCTATAGCTGAAATTGGTACTCACTTTGTAAATATTGGAACCACAAGATGCTTGCAAATCAGGTCTTGAGACTCAACAAACCCCTTCTATGACATAATAACGTCAATTGAATATGCTACAATCTGAGGGTTGTAGGAAAAGAATTGCACCTGTTGGGCAAGAACCTTAATCACAACAACCTCAGCCTAATCTATAGAAGCAGGCAGAACATCTAGATGCTTGCAAGAAGACACTTGGTCAAAACCTGTAACCTGCTTGTTTGCTGAATCCAAAAACTGTTTACAATCCAAATACAATGGCTTGATCTGGGCAATTGCTGCATCCAAACCAACCTTTCATACATACTAACACTCACAAACATACCCAAAACATACATATTACAGGAAAGGAATGAGGATTAGGTGTAGAGAGAAACATGTCCATTCTTCCACAAGGTGTTTGGTGTCACTAGTGAAAATGAATGTAGTCAAATGACTCTCCACTAAGGCAGTAAATACATCCTTGTCCTTGGTCCAGATCCATATGGTTTTCATGGTTGTTTGTGGTGATCCCAGTTGTCCACTTGCAGCTCTGTCAAATGAGGATCTGATGAGTCCCCCTTTATTTACACTGAGCTGCATCATAGGACCTGTAGACACAGTAGTTTACTACAGCATTACATGTCTATCTGCTGGTCATCTTCTTCTGGACTATTTACTTCCAAAATGTCAGAACATTTCCACTGATACAGATAATATGTCAACTCACTTTCTATGTGGAACTCTGTTACATACTACTATAGTGTCATAAGAACAAAGACTACCACAGTTAGGCTACCTGCCATAAGTGGTGCATTCAACTGAAAACCAGGAAGCTGGTACAGTGATTCTTCCACAAGTTCTTCCAAATTGCAACAAATAACAGCATCTATAGGACCAAAAATGATTACGTGCCAACTAGAGAAAAATGTGCAGGAGGTTTGGTCAAAGGTGTAGATTATGATATAGAACAGGGATAAGCAGTGAGAAAACTATGAGTGTCTTAACAAATAGTAAGAGAGAGATAGGCCATAAAATCTGCAGAATTCTACACAAGCATAAAAAATGACTAATCTTTTCAAAAAGCTTGAGCTAGATGCAAACATACCAGGATCACAGTTGGGGGATTGACCAATGCAATGCTTGTCTGAACTTTCCAAATTTTCTTGATATCACAACAGCCCAACTATTGGCTTCTGCAGAGTGTTGACCTAAAGCTAGCATTTGAACCTATTGAAGATTTGTTACTGTTGGTGCCAAACAATTCATCACCACTCGCATGGATCTCAAAGCTTGATTGTGATGTAAATGAGCTGCAGAATGATCCAATCCCACCAATGTTGGGAGTGGCAGGTGCATAACCATCATAATGCTCATTATACTTCTAATTAAAGCTGGTAAAGCTGAGGGATGATCCATGGAGGTAGGAATCCATGCTGGGGATCTCTAATGGAGGTGGTTTGGGTGGCAAATTACTGGGCTGGGTTGGTGGTAACTCTTTGCTGATTGCAAAGGACCAGATACTGTCAACTCCCCCACTGTTTCTCACTCAGGTCACAAAGCATGTCAAGTTGTCAACAAAATATTTCCTGTCTTCATTGTCCTGCATTGTACATTCCCCTTTTGAGCATTCATCCTCCATTCAACTGCCTGTTCTTTGCAAGATTGAATCTGAACTTACTGCTGAAATTTTACCAGTGAACACAATAACTTAATGGAACTCTGGACATGCCCACTAAGTCTAGACTGCCCATTCCTTGGCCATTGAACTACATATATGCAACCACCATTTCACAATCACTTTTCCTGCAAAGAGAAGAGAGGAAATACTAGTCTCAACACTGCAACATTCACTGACAATTATAGAGGACAATTGAAAATGCACACATATGTGGGTCAGCCATTAGCAAAAGAGACAGTAGAAAAACCTGTCAAGTACAACATGGTAAGCACCATAAGTTATGGCTTCATCCACAGCCACTATCCTGGGGTGAACAGTTGCTCTCACCTCTTTGAATGACTCAACCTGTATTCAAGACATTGACATTAAGTTCTTTAATTCCTTGTGAATAACATGCAACAGCAGGATCAAAAGAAGGTCAAACAACAAGAAGACCTGTTCAAAGCTTCAGGCATGTGGTTATACAATGATCTGCATCTTGAGTTTCTGTTGCATTTCTGGATGGTAACAGAAAGATTCAGTCATTACAAAAGCTACCATCAAGAAACATAGCTAAAGTGTCAATTGTATCCTCATTCGAACATTCATCAAGATGACAAAGACATATAACAATGATGACAAGGGGCAGGGGTTTTATGTCACAGAGCATTCTGGTATAACTTGCCTCCTGTATTGGGTCTCTCAATGATCTTAGTCTTACCAGTTACATTGTAAAATTAGCTTTGATGGTGGACCTTCCTAGGTGACCACTTTTAGTGAACACAACAAATGTCACATCATTCCTCTGTAAGTGTGTATTAGGAGAGGATTCCATCCAATACTTTAGGCCCATAGCCCAGACATGCACATTTTTGACAAATAGACACAGTGATATCTCAGTCGTACAAACCTCAATATGGAAAGTTGAGGGAATGTGCACAATTCAATATCCCAAAAATGAATGAAGTAAAACCAACTTCAATCATGGGCGAAACATTGACAGAATGTAACATTATATTACTCTTAGCAAATGTGTCATGAACAGCTACTTCCGACTTTCGGAAAATAGCCAAGACAAGCCACACCACATTGCTTTACATTCTTATGTGTAGAATAAGATAAGAAGAATCCCCACCAATTACATGAAGCAAGCGACGAACAGGACGTAAGGGTGCTGCCTCTGGAAGATGAGATGCAGGTGGTGATAGCCCTAGATGTTGTTTCCACCCCAATACAGTACCTCATTGATAAGATTTGTTGACCATCACAATAGTTACAGCTGAAACATCTATACTAAAGGGGAGGACATCACTCTTCCATCCTTCAACTTGTTTTGTTCATGAGAACTTTTTGAAAAAATTAGAGAGCATTAGTGACTTTGAAGACAACCAGAACTTGAAGTTCCTCCTGCTTACCAGTTTGGTGACTTTTTCAATGGTAGCCAGGGGTATTGTCCCCAAGGGTACAAGCTGTTTTGCACCCTCCCCCTGCAAAATGCAGAACATAACATAAGTAACCCTGGGCAAAGCAAGAGATGAAGGAGCTTTATGCCTATGACCTGCTTACAGAGAAATTAAAAGAGAAATCTACAGTTACTGATTCTAAAAACTGAGCACATCATTATCTCCAAGGCAATGACACTGGCAAAAAGAATCCCACAAAGTAGAGAAGTTTGTCATGATCCAGGTTAGAAGGAATGATGGAGTCATAAGTCAAACAATAACATGTTCTGAAGGCAGATAAAGCTAACCAGAAAAAACAAGCAGAAATTTGTGACCAACAATAAACCAGCTGTATCAAGGTTCACCAGAACCACTGCCCTTCCCTGCACACTGTCTGTTGTTAATATCAATTCTTCAGTCAGTAACACTTTTGTTTTAAACAATTTCATGCACACATGCTTAACCTAGATTTTCATCCAAATTGAACCTACTTGGCAGAATTGACAACATATTCAAGAGGAAACTCCAGATACAAACCTCTTCCACAATTTCTTCCACTGGAAGTAGAAATCCATCCAAGCTATGTGTCAATGAACCTGTCCCTGCCTGTCACCCAAATTTCCCCTAAATCCTAGCTATCTGTCCACAATACCTTCCCATGCCTTTCCTGCAGGACCTAACAATGCAAATCATGCAGCCTTACAATATTGCTATGAAAATCACATAAGCCTAGAATCAGGTTTGAAGAGGGAACCAACTCTACAATGAGATTCACATGCTTGAAGATTATGTGTTACCGATTGAGTCATGGTTGGATGTGGCCAGTAGTAAGTGTAAACAAAACATTTTTCTTGAATCTGACATATAAGAATAATGGATGGAGACAATACCTTGTGCATTGCATGCTGGCCCACTTCGACAGATGTCCAATTTAGACCATCAAGCCAGCTTTCACCTGTGTCCAAAGTTTGCCAGCCTACCATAGTCTCATTCCCTCTACCCCCTCTATTCACAGCAATGAATGGTCTTTTTGTTGCATGTCCACAAACATCATTCTGAAAAAACTCCCAAAGCTAAAGGACAAGGGAACATGAGAGTTGATACTTTTTCGCCAAAACTCTCTTTGCAGCACCTTTACACCCACCAGTACCTTCTGCAAAAAGTGTCTTTTGAAAACACCTCCAACAGAATACACCCAACTTTTATGCCAGCATGTCTAAAACACCCAATGGTGCTCCTCTACAGTGTGGTACATTGAGGACTATAATCATTCATATCCTGTTGGAACGAGTGGAAAAATACTCTATTGCAAGTGCCCACCAGGCCAAGAACAGATTGGTCATTTCCTTGAGCAATTTTGAATTGCTCAAAAAATAAAACCTGCAGTCTCCCCCTTCATCAAGATGTGATTGGGCATCACTACACAGACCAACATTGATTAAAATTTGCACGGAGTTGGACTTGACTGTAATTGCAACCCATGAGACATGTTTGATTTGCATTGCTCATTGTGTGGATTGAATCCTGGTCAAAGGAAGCATGCACATATAAACATTGCACCATTGCATTATCACCCTCTGATTCCATTGGTTGGGTATGCATTGCTTCACTGGCTTGCATTCCTGCAAAATGTCATCAAGTCTATAATCATTCACATGGCTTTGAATTCATTGTATCTTCTTGCGTTGTGATATATCCCAAGCCACCAGCAAGCTGTACTGGCAAAAATAATTGAGCCCTAACTTCAGCCCTAGCTGTTGAATGTAACATAAAACTCAATCCTACATCCTAAATTGGATTAAGGAAATGCTAGTACCTCTGATAGATGAGCTTTTGAGTCTCAGCTTGGTGAGGTTCTTCATGTTAAAGCTCCATGAAGACCTTGTGTTTATTGGTTGTAATGGACTGTGGCCATTTCCATCTAAGAAACATATAACACAAAAAAGTGAATGACACTAAAACAGAGTAAAATATACATAAGCTAAGATGATGGTGGAAAATCAAAGGAGCTTTACCTTCCTCACCCGCAGCCATCATCTCAATATCCTCCATAGTCACCAATCCACCCTCCAAGGCCTCTTTCTCCATCTGCAATTATCACTTCATACCGATTTAGTTCAAAAAATGTGCAGTAAAACAACAACTTTCTTGATAAGCTCAGGTATTCAAGTGTTTAAACTAAGTTATATGACAGCAGGAATATCTTTCATAAGAATAGAGAAATCTCCATTCTCATGATAAAGAAGAAAACAGCAAGGCTAACACTTCTTCAGGAAGCCACAGAAAGAACCAAAACAAGGGGAGACAAAAAAACAAAACAAAAAACGAAAAACAGACAGCGGTATGAACAAAAGTGCCAGTCTCACACCTGTTCAGGGACCATCAACAGTAGTATGTATGATAGTGACTTGACTATCACAACTTCCCCACTGACTTCATCAGCTCCCTACAGTGGGTGTGATTCTGAAAATGCCAAAAGCCAAAATTCCAAACAGGAATTTTTCATTAAGAACCAACCCTGTAGTTCTCTTTAGAAGAACTTTAAAAGGGTAGCTTTTTACCTTCAGAAAGACAATAAGACTGACCATCTGGAAGACAAAAAACTTCTTACAACTACAAAGTCTCAAGAATCTGTAAAATTGACTATTGATAACCCCCAGCTTCCCAGTCATTGAGATATTGGAATGAACATGAGGCATTCTAATCATATCAATACCTGCATACTCTGGTTGAGAGCGTTTGTCAAAAATGTCACAGGATATACCTTGAGGACTCTGGCTCACAGTTAGATCCAAGAAATTACAAGAGAAGCCTTTAGATGTACAATTCAACTCGCAAGAGGTTTTTGGGTATATGCCACCGCCAAAAGAGTCTTGGTTAAGGTACATGAAGTTCTCAAAATCTGGAAAATCAGGAACAAAAAGATCATCCACAAACACGAACCAAGGACAAACTATGAAGCACAACAGGACATGTGTTACTCTTCAAGAGACACTTAATGAAATCAAACTCATAAGTGAAGAGATAGAAATTTGCCAAATAGACTGCACAATTTGTACCCATAGGGACACCAATGCATTGTCTATAAACACCCTGACCAAAACAAAGAAACAAATTGTCTAATAAGAAATCCAACCAAGAGATCAAATCTGAAGCCTCTGCAACTTTGAAGCTGTGAAGATTTTCAAACAAATTGATCTCTGCTTTATTTTTGAGCCACAAAAACCTAAAGTTCAAAGCTGTTTTTGAACCATCAAAAACTTAAAACAATGAAGTTTCAACATCCGATTAAACACTATATTTATCAGAACTCTCATATGAGCTTTTAGATCCAATAGGTCAATTTTAGTGTATAGAGTTGAGAAATCAAAAGACTGCAACAGAAGCGGGGAAGCTTTATCAATTTCAGATCTCGAGCGATTAAGATTAATTATTACCTCCACCACTCCTGTAGAGTCATTGAGAATCCAACTACTGTCACAAGGAACATCTGCTTTTTTGAGCTTAGACACCCAAAAGTCATTGACCGTAGGAAACATAGCTTTGAAGAAAGAACACAGCCACTTAGAAACATCAGTCAGAGAACTAGAGCTGGCTGCACAGATAAATCTAGGTTTAATTGGATTTTTATGAAACTTCCAAACTGCACAAAGAAACAGGAGACGAGGGCCACACTTTACACCTTTAAAATTATGAGCCTTATTAAAAGAGAGATGAGACTTAAGAATAACAGATTGAGCAAGATTGGAGACCTCATAAGCACCAACAGGAGAATTAAGCTCAGAGAAAACAGAAGAAACATAAAACTTTTTACAAACAAACAGAAAGTTGTTACAACATTTATCCATGTAAGTAATGACAAAGGACTGCTGGAGAATCTTTAGGTGATCCAGATCCCCTAAAGGAACAGACAAAGAAGAATCAGAAGAGGTTTGAACCACAAAGGAAGCACGAGTCCTCTTCTGTACAAACAAAAGAACTTTGGCTTTCCACTCACTTAATATCCCTTGAACTCCTAGAAGCTCTTCTTGCTTGTTGACAAACTTCTTAAGACCTTTATCAATAGCTTCTTCAATAGACAACATAGACAAGAGGCCAATTTCAACTTAGTGCCTCTAGAAAAGAGTTCAATTAGGCTGGGCCTTGAAAGGATATTAAGGTTAGCAGAAATAACACGACCATGATGGGAATCAACAAAACTAGGGAAATGAGAACAAGCACAACAAGAGTGAATAATTTTAGTAACTTGAGAAGCATGAACAGATCTACCAAACGCCCCATTGCTGAAAAACTCTTGACCAGAAGTTTTGACATACTTCCAAGCAACTAGGGGAGGGGACCAAAACTTTCTAACATAAAGAGGAAGACAATCTAGCACAGAAGGAAGGTTTAAAATGGAAGAGAGATTCAAACCATCCATACGAGAAGAAACAAAAACAGAGATAATGAGATCTCTGCCTAGGAAAGAAGCACTTGACGAGAAAGAACGAGGAACATTTCTCTTAATAAAAATGCTCAGAATTTTAGACAGTTGTAAAGCATGGCCAACATCAAGACCGAGATCAGAAGGAGAAAACTCAGACAGCAACAAAAGCATATGAACCAAATTCTTGGTGTTATACTTGGAGAGAAAAACAATGGAAAACTTACCTTGAGACATAAGAGAAAAAAGGAATACCAGCCTTCTTTTGTAATCTCTGTAGCCAAAAATTCTGTGAGGAGAAAGGTGAGGGACCCCTCTATGATTAGGTTGCACATCATCAGAAGGAGAACCAGTAACTTCAGAAACTGGCAAAGGAGGAGGAGGTAAACTTACAGCAACAATAGGAAGAACATTGACAGGAACCCAAACTATAAGACAGCAGGAATTGCAAGCCCAGTCACAACCATGAATGGGAAACACTAAGATTGTTCCTGATGCAAGAGATTGCAGAGGTAACTCCCCAATAGCACTTTGAAGGTAATAGTTGTATCAGCCAGTAAAACCAAAAAGAATATGACAAGAGTGAGCGCAGTCATAACTGTCAGTGTCACTGACAAAGTATTAACCATCACCTTCATCATAAATGACAGTGACTAGTTGTCATCATTCCCCACTGACTGCAGCTCCTGATGCTGGGTGTAGGTAGATATAAGTATACAATCACCTATTCATACTTTCATCAAACAAATATACAACAATCTGCTTTCTTGGTTTTTGCTGCATTTCTGGAAGCCATGGAAAGACTCATTCATGAAGCACTTTGGACATATCTAATAAAGAAAGTCAAAATTCTTTTGACTCAACATGCAAAAAAATGTGAATGTAAGCTTCACTTTGTTTTAGCTTGTCCATGAACAAGCAAGCATCTATGCCTAAAGCTATAGAGAGTTGTTGTTGGGGTTTACTGTAACATGAACAAATCCTTTAAGCATACTACTAGAAAATATACCTACAAAATGTTGGGAAGTCACAACAAAACAATTGTGATTGTAGGTCCTAAGCTCAAATGTGTCACTTAGTCTTATGTTTATTTGATATTTTGTATAGAAAGCACAACATTAAACCCTTCTAAAGGCCACCTCTTGCAATAGTGGAGACAGAACGTGATTTCCATGTTTCACAATCACCACTGTTCACAAGAACCCTATCTCCTAAAACATCCAAAGAATCAAGAAGACACCTCATATCATGTGAAAAACAGGGCCACACAACACCACTAGGTACTTGCAAACTATACTTTCTTCACACCACAGATGTGACCTCTAAGAAGACAAGATCACCTTGGACATCATCATGGCTTTCGATTATTTTCATCATGAATAAGGATTCCAAAAGCTCAAAAAATGCAGACCTCTTTAGGTGTGAAGAACACATACACTACAATCTGGACTGGAGCATACCTGAAAGCGCGTGTGGTGGGTGTTTGCGTTGTGAGGAGTGGAGTGAACGAGCGCGACTGGCATTAGGGTTTTTTTCTCGAGGGAGCAAGGGAGGGAGTAAGGGACCGCGAGAGAGAGAGAGCGATCGAGCGCGACTGGCATTATGTTGATCCAGCATCTGCCTCTCCTTTCCAGCAAGAGGATTGTGCTGGCATCTGAGCTTCTACGCGGATTGGTATGTCTTACGCTTCTTCCGTTTCCTTTTTCTTCCGTTTTCTTGCTCGCTTCTGTCGTAGTTCCGTGTTAGTTTCTTGCGCTTGCTTTGCATTTTCTTTTTCTTTTTGTCCTTGATTGCTGATATAGTGTGTTCTTCAGATCGACCCTAAACCCATTGCTGATATAGTGTGTTCTTCAGATCGACCCTAAACCCTAAACCCTTTCTTTCTTGAAAGTAGGTACCTATGCGGTGGTGGTGTCGTGATTATTGTACGTTGCGGGCGTGAATTGCAGGGGTTGAAATGCTGAAACCTACCATTTAATGCACAAGGTTCGAGAGTAATTATAGTAGTTGTATAGGTAGGTAGGCCCAGTGGTTGACGTTGTTGCTCATCTGGAGTTGCTGTGTTCCTACTCCTCCTCCTCTTGGCCTTCTTTCTCACTCGTGGCGATGGCGCGCGTGCTCACAAACACACAAGAGAACCGATGATAAAACCGTAGTACATCGTAGAATAATTTAAGTCCAAGCGAAAAGATGGAGGATTATCTGAAGCTTGCATTGCTGGTAGTTGATCAAGAGGAGGAACTACAGCGGAGACATGATCAAGAGGAGGAACTACAGCGGAGACGGAGACATGATCAAGAGGAGGAACTACAGCGGAGACGACCCTTGACGACCTTCGGCCCTGGGGACTCCGCGATGGCCGTCGGCTCTGGGGACTCCGCGATGGCCTTCGGCTCTGGGGACTCCGCGATGGCCTCCCTCGTGTCCATGGCCGGCGTCATGTCCATGGCCTTCCTCGTGAGGAGGGCCATGGCCCCCCTCGTGTCCATGGCCTCCGTCGTGTCCATACCGGTGGCCGTGGCCGTCGCGTCCCTGGCCATCGCGTCCATGGCCGTCGCGTCCATGGCCGTCGGGGGTGGCAGGGCCGTCGCGTCGACGACGATTATGGGGATGGAGCCAAACCTCGATTCGACGGTGTTTAGAAGCAGCATGAGGTTTTCGATCTCGTAATGGTTATCCCGGGGAATGTGCAATGTCTTGGTAAAGCAACTCAGCCAGTCTGCAGCGATGGTCAGGTCATTGCTTCGGTTCATTGGCATTGGTCGGAACGAGCTCATTTCGAAAGAGTATTACCGTGTTGTAACGGATGCCAGCCGTCTTTTATCTTGTTATCGTGAAAAGCCATGGCTTAACTCTGCCATCATGCTTCTAGACACGCAAGAGGATTTTAGGTCAATACTCTTGGACCTCGATTTGTGCATGCGGACTATGTCTACCGACAATGCCAGTGCATCCAATATCCAGGAACATCCGGAATATTTACCCTGGAAGCCCTACTTGAAGGATGCATCCGCCAAAGATCGAGAGATCTTAAGATCAATCCTGTTGAAGAGATCGCAGGGTTTGGCAACCACACACCAAGACCGTCTCCTTTCGGATTATCTCTTGAATAGGATGGTCATGAATGATGCCAAAACGCAGGATGGAAGTCTTCAACCATTTGTTTGGAACCCCGATCCTCAAGCCAAAGTTGGGGCACTTCTTGGGAGGGGCAGCTTCGGATCTGTCCATAAGTTTACATGGTTTGGCCTGGAATGCGCGAAGAAGTGCTTCATTTGTGAGTCTGGAGACCAGGAGCGTGCGTTTGAGAAAGAGGCTGGAGTGATGGCTTCTTTAAACCACCCAAATGTTGTGAGGTTCATTTGTTGTCATCGAGACATGAAGGAGAGGGCAATTGTGATGGAGTACGTGCCGACCAATCTTCATGAATTCATCAAACAACGTGTTGCTTCAAGCAATACAGGATTTCCATTTACTCCTATGGCAGCACTTGACATGATTTCACAAATTGCTTCTGGTATGGAGTACTTGCATAGACAAGGGGTGGCACACCGTGACCTGAAACCTAATAACATCTTGGTTTCTCCCATCACCATCTCTGAGCTTAGTGCTGATGGCTATGCAAAAGTGAAGTTGTGTGACTTTGGTTTGGCCAAGTCAAATGTTCCGTCCCAAACTGAACAACAATCTTGGGTTTGTGGTGCAATGGATTGGAGGGCACCAGAAGCCTTTCCTTTTGAAGATGGCATGGCCCAGAGTTACCGTCCAAAACCAGCTGATGTTTATGGGTTTGCAATAGTGTGCTCACAAATTCTCTCTGGTGTGCTCAAACCTTTTCCCAGTGTTTCCCCTTGGATTAGCATGATTGGAAGGATATCAGCACCAAGGACTGAAAGGCCACAGCTGCCTCTAAACACCTACCCTGCAAAATTGCTTGATTTGATTAGAAAGTGTTGGGACCCCATACCGAAGCAACGCCCACATTTCTCAGTCATCTGCAGGAGTCTCAAGGAGATCAAAATTGAATTGTTGAGTATGTGAGAAACTTCTGAGATCTTGACAGATCAATTGCTCCACAAGAATTTGCAGATGTGGCACATGGGCATCTCAAGGGTTGTTGTCAGATCATTCAAGATCATGAGCTTGGACAATGCTTGCCAATATCCCCACTCATGAATGAAATTGGTCTAATTCTGGAATGGTCCATTAGTAAAGTTGATCATGCCTTGAAGAATTGTAGTGTCAATGCAATGATTGAGTATAATATGAAGTATGTCGGGACTTAATAATCTCCTGTAGTACAATTTCATAGTTATGTTTTCAAGTGGCCAAGGTGGTTATATTGTCCCAATGGTTTGTGTAAAGGGTAAATTGTACCATGTATGGGACCCCAACCACCACCCCATGTGTATGTGTTTTCATGCCTTTGGCTAATATGCTTGCTAATGAAAGAGCAAACCATAAATGAAATGAAGCTTACTTTGACAAGATTACTGAAGCATGGATACCATTGAAGTTTTTTAGTTCCTATGTCTCTCATTTCCTAGTTGACATCATGATTAAGTCTTCCTGTCCTTGTTGAAATGATGTGCCAGGAACTCAGGACATTATCTTCTGCAAAAACTTTTGCTGAGATTTCCAGCAGATGATTATAAACATATCTGCTGGGCCCACCATTAAGAGCTTTGAAGGCAGTGGGAAGAATGATAACATGTTACACATCATAGCCACTCACAATAAGTTGATGTGAGTTCACACTCCTTGCATGGTTGAGTCCTGTGGATGGGTGGCTTCATGGAAATGCTAGTAATTAAGTTCATTAAAAAAGATATGCTGACAATGAACTGTGTTTCTGGACAACGTCCATTCTGCAAGAGTCATTGGGTTTTCCACCTTGCTTCATTCCTAAAGTTGTGTAGTATGTAGTAGAGGAGTGTATTGGTTTTCAACTTAGGTATTTCAACACTCATTTTCTTCCAGTAAAGAAAGGGTGGTTGTTGGGATGCAAGAGAGAGAGAGCCAAGCTCCACACTAAAATTGACCTTGTCACTCATCTGTAGCTGCTCCTCCTCTCAGCCTTTCTCACTCATGTGGTGAGAGTGACTACACATACACATACACACAAGAGAGTGATCACAAACCCTAATTGTGTAGGTATTGTAAATCCAGCAAAAGCATGGAGGAAAGAATGTGGTTTGGCCTGGAATATGTAAAGAAATCCTTCATTTGTAGAACTGAAGAGCAAAATCATGCATTTGAGAAAGAGGCTAGAGTCATGGCTCGTTTGAATCACCCAAATGTTCTGGAGTTCATTTGTTGTCATCAAGACTCAAATGAGCAGGCAAAATTGTGATGGATACATGACAATGAATATCCAGCAATTCATCAACCAATGTGAACTGCTAAGCAACAGAAGATATCCATTCACTCCTATGGCAACAATTGACATGATTTCATGACTTTGCTTCTGGTATGAAATACTTGGATGGAAAACAGGTGGTGCACTGTGACCTCAAACCTAGTAACATCTTGGTTTCTCCCATCACCATCTCTGAACTTAGTGGTGATGGCTATGCAAAAGTGAAGTTGTGTGAATTTGGTTTGGTCAAGTATACATCCTGGCAATCAAAACAGCAATCTCAGGTTTGTGGTGTAATGGCTTGGAGGCCACCAGAAGCCTTTCTTACTCTCAATTGCCTTTGAAGTATTGTGCAAAGAAGGCTGATGCTTCTAGCTTCAGAATAGTGTGCTCATTCTTTCTGATGCACTCAATGCTTTTTGTGACCCTTGGGTTAGATCGATTGAAAGGATATTCACGCTAAGGAATTAAAGGCCAGAGTTGCCTCTAAACATCTATCCTGCAAAATTATTTGATTCGATCAAGAAGTGTGGGACCCTGGTGCACAGCAACACTCATGTTTCCAGTGCATCTGCAGGAGACTCTAGGAGATCAAAATTGAATTGTTGAGTATGTAAGAAGCTTTGGATCTTGGCAAATCAACTGGCATTTGCTACATAAGACTTCTCAGATGTGGCACATGATTGATGGTAGTATCCAATGGGTTGTTGCCAGATTCAAGATCATGAGCTTGGACAATACTTGCCATGCCCTCTCCTGATCAAGATTGGTCTGATCCTGGAATGTTCCAGTATTCGCATTTTTCATGCCTTGTATAGCTGTATTGTGATATTCACAAAATTGCGCAGAAATTTTTCATATATGGAGAACATGTTATTTTCTTTTTCCTTTTCAGAAGCATCAGGCAGCCAACTGCTGCTTGCAGCAAGTCATATATTCAGAAGCTGTACAAAGTCTCACATATTCATTTCTTGGAACATGCATAGGAATAATCCGATGATGGGTGATGTGGGTGTCTGCATTGTTACCATGGCAAGGACCTTTGCAGATTGCTTCTGGAAGTTTCTGTCACAATTTCTTCAAATATCTCTGTTCAAACAGATCTCATGCTGGACTACCGAAGGGAAAGAGATCCAAATCTAGTCAAATTCAAGGTTTGATATAACAATTTGTCCACATATATCTCATCTAACAGACTACCATAGGGGCACTGGATTCAAATGTATATGCAAGTTTTGATCTTTTGATAGGATGAGCATATTTCCCTTACTTAGGAGCTCCTGCTTGCACAATGGAAGTGGCAATAGTCAAAATGAAATTGCATCAGCTCTCCTACCTACATTTATTTCAACAACTTCATAATATACATGTCCCTCTGAAATGCACTTCACATATATTGATGAAATTTGATCATATATTGGTCAAAAATATCTATGGCCCCTGGTTCATTTTCTATAGCATATTCTTAGAGAGGTCAAACACTAAAAAGAATAAGTGGTCTGCAAGTGAAGGGGTCTGTAGAATTGAAACTGCAGGTAGGTTCATGAAAAATAGGATGAATTGAGATGGCAAACCAGGGCTAAAGATGCAGTGTTGATGTTGGATCTGTGACCACCTATAAAGGAGCCCTAACATGCACTGTGCATGTTAAGGAGCTTTGGATAGCATCTGCGAGCCACTCTCAGTCATTAGTTATTACCAACTCCAAATGCCCTCAGATCTTTCTGGAGAAGCATCAAGCTCCCATCTTCTCATCCAAGCTCTGCAGAGGATCATTGCCTCTGATTTGTATAGTCCATCTTTTCAGGTTCATGGGCGGGAATGGGGGAGAAACTAAGCAGTGCACACCGGAATCCAGATATGCTAAATACTGACACAGGGCTGCTGTTGGGCATGTTAGTGCTTGCCTTTTGTGTATCTGCCCTTGCTTTAGCCTCACACTTGCTTCTAGTGTTTCAGGTTATGGTGTATTTGTGTGCAGTGGGAAAATTTGTAATGCCAGTTGTGAGTAAATTTTCTAAGGTTATAAGTGTAAGTAAGAATCGCTCTTGGGTGCGTATCAGCTTTTGAATATACCAGCTGGTACTGGTATTGAATATTTTTTGAAAATTTGCTACTAGCCTGGTTCTAGTATTGGATTTTTGAAAAGCTTTTATACCAGCCTGGTCCTGGTTTTAGGAATAAATCAATCAAGTGAATTACATTAATGTACAATTAAAATGGAAAAAATAATATTTAATTTCTTTACATATAATTTACTTGAACATTGTTATAATCCATAAATGTTGTGATTATCCCAATGAATACAGGACAGTGATCATTGTAGAATATTAATATTATTCTTGTAACATTGAAATTTGATTTATTTTTTCCTATTTCCACTTAGTGGTAAATTGGGAATTACACCAATAAATTGATTGTGAATCACTTATAAGAACAATTTTGAACTTTGTTGAACTCAATATTTTAACCCATTTTTAAAAAAAAGTATAAATATTAAAATTTTAAATCAACTTCATAACAATATAATTATGAAAATAAATGAAAACCATGGAAATGAAGTTGAACTCTAATATATTAATCCCAACTTAATATTTTTTTCATATATTAAACTCCATTTATATGTAATGTTGTAACAATTCATCAATGTGTTGATTTGCATGATGATTTATTCAAATAATTTTGATAAATGTCAAAAGATCATGGTTGTCCAAAATTTCATTTCAGTACCTTTTTTACTTCAAAATCAATTCATAATTTTACAAAACAATATTATTAGTTAGCCTTACATTGCATGAGAACTTTTATTTATAAAGTGTTTTTTTCAATTGATGTTTAAATGTTGTCCATTAAAAATTAATATTCTAAAATTTCTACCCAAATTTGCAAATAGGAATATTAACAACTTTTTACTAATTATTGAGATCCATGTCTACATAATTGATTTTTAATACCATGGAGATTATTGTGCGAAAAAACTTATTCCAATGAATAAGATTAATATGCACTTGAATAATACATCAAACTAGTTAACAACCAATATTGAAACTGGGTGAAAGCACACTATGGTGATCCCCTTTGGGGTGTCACATTGTACTACTTTCTAGGCATGTGCATGTTTAAGTGTATCCCACCTCAACTTTTGAAAGATTTTCACAATATTTCTGCATATTATGTTAGAATATAACCTAGGCAAAAGATTAGAAAAGAAACTATTTCATTTCATTTTATAAAGTGGGAGATTGAAGTATCTTTTTGGAAATGAATGTATTGTACCTTTGTACTCAAAAACACAAATATACTTCAAAAATAATTTAAATGAATTTTAGTCCGTATGAAAGTTGAAGGTATATTGAACCATATCATTTCACATAATATGAATCATGTTTGGATACCATATGACTAATTTATAAATTTTCATCTTAAAAGATGAGTTTTTTGAGCAAAAATGTGATAAATGTGTGGTAAACTGAAATTTTGATAAAAAATCACATCCACATAAAAGATGACAACCATAACTAGATGGGCCATTTTTTTTAATTCATTAAAACTAATTATTTTAATGACCAATGAAGCCTTAAAATTCATGTATTCAAAACGAAACTATGGCCCTATTATACCAATGTATATTATAAATATATTCATGGATCCTTCAATATAAATAATGAAATTTATGATTATTTTAAAAATAACATTATATAACATTAATTCTGTAAAAATAATTGTTGTAGGGCCCATAAACCAAAATTGATACCCAAAATTAAATGTACTATGCTTTTGAAACAATTACATTGTATGTATTATAATACTAAACCCAAAAGTGCCTTAAAGGGGGTCACCATAATGTATTTTCACCCAACTATGTTATGAAATGTTTATTGAAGTTAATAATTAATAATAATGTTAGCTGGTTATTCATATAGATCTTGTAAATGGGCCAAGCCTTGAATTTAAATGTCCAAAACTTAAATGGATGAAACAAGGTAAGAACACTTTCATCCATATAACATCATCCCGGTAGCCCAATTTGGGAAAAAGGGAGGAAGGAACATTTCAACTTGTGAAAGTCATGATTTAGGGTTTTTGGGCATCTTTCTTTTAGAGGGAATCTCCAATTTTTGGAAGTTGCAAGTTAAGGTTTCTAAATATCTTTCTCTCCTTTAATGTCAATGTGTTTAGCTCTTTCCTTATCTAGTATTTTTAAGTAATTCCTCCCCAACAATAGTTTTGTTTGTCTCCATGTTATCTCTTCTCGAATTACTCCTTTTCATTCATAACACAAAACTTTTTCATTTCATCTTTTTATTTGTATCATTGCCATCTTTTTTTTTCTTCTAATTTCAAAAATTCTTAATGTGACCTTCCACAATTGGAGTGTCCAAAAGGTGCAGAAGCTCACAATGCTACATGGCATCAAAAAGTTGCACAAGCAAATAATGATATACAACGTCTGAAATTTGCAAAATCAAACAACATTATTGTGAGTGTTTTCTGCACATTTCCTTTCTTTTCAATTTTCTTGTTTTCAATCTTGCAAAACACAATAATCAACAAGTTTTTCATTTGGATTTCAACTCTGCACTGAAAATAGGACAATCATAGCTTCCCATCCTTCGTATGAGACATGGTCATGTTTGAATTTTCAACCTCTCAATGCTTCTCCTCCCTTGCCATCTTTCTTCTTGTATGTATTTTAATTTCTACCCACCTTATAGAGAAAAATTAAGTAGCCACCATGTCGTCCAAGTCATCATTCGGTAAGCATAGTGACGCGTTAGTCAATATATGATTCTTCATTTTGATTTTTTTGACGCATCATATGCATTTATAACCTTTAGTCACTCATCCAATTGAATAATAAAGAATGGAATTTTAGTACTAAATTACTACAAGTCATTAAACAATAAGAAAATTGCTTATCTCAATTTCACCCCATGGATTTTTTTCCATTTCAAATACTCTCCATGAAACATGTTTTCTTTGAACCTCGCTTGTATTTTATCATTACTTTAATTAATTGGTTACTCTGTAATCATTTCAAGTGTCATAGTTGATTCAATAACATGACATGGGAATCCGTAGACTAAAATCCTCATAACTCAACCTTTACACAGCCAATGGATGACCTTAAGATGGTGCAAAATTGAATGGTTTAGTGATTGCTAAGTTGACACTTAAGTAAAAGGTAGCCTTTTAATTCCATCCCAGGAAATGATTTGACAGTTGCCAAATCAACCATTTTGCTAGATCAACCATTTCACTAGATCACGAAAACAAAAACTTTGCGAAAAAATGATTTGGCAACTACCAAATCTGGTGACCTAGTGGTTGCCAAATCATGATTTTAAAACAGATTGAGAAAATGATTTAATGTTCATTAGGTTGTTGTTTCATTACCTTCACAAGAAAATGACATGGTGGGCGTTAGGTTGTTATTTCATTACCCTCACGAGAAAACAACATGGCAACCATTGGGTCATCCTCACAAGAACATGACCTTGGGGCTGTCAAGTTGTCCTTTGGTTAACCTTGTAAGAAAATGACTTGGTAATGCCCTAATCGTCCTTTTGCTAGCCCCACAAGAAAATGACCAGGAATGATAAATGTAATTAAACAAAAATACTCCAATTGATTTTTTTCATCAATCAAAATAATCGTTACTATGTATCTTTCTAAAATATTGTTCAATGACAAATGATGGCATCTGAATTAACTTCATTAATTAAAGAAAATCGATTGATTCATGTACCTTAGGCCTTCAATTGAATATAAACATTTAATTTCAAGATTGATAGAAACCATGGAAACATTAGATTATGGAAATCAAGTTGATTTATGGAAGTTAAGGCACAATCCTAGAAAACTTCACATTGGTTATGGTGTTTGTTTAGATTCATCTATTCTTTCTATCTATGGGGCCCAGGGATCGGAAGAGTGCATCATTTTTTCACTAAAGATTGTATTCCTTTTGTACCAACAATGGGCACTCTTTAGCCCAATTCTAACATCGCAGAATTGTGGATCAATTATAGGAAAAAGCTGCTTCTAGCTAATGAGCCAAGTGACTGTTAGATTGGAACATATTAGAGATGAAACTATCAATAATCTTATTATGAAGAGGGTGGTTTGTCCAAGTGCAATCCGAAATGTTAACACATCTAGAGAACACCAAAATGATTAGGTTTCTACCAAAAGGCTCCCTGCATTTTTGGGGGGTGAATATAATGAAAGCAATGAGTCCTTTGGTGCTAATGAAGACAATGTGGCAAGCTCACCTAATTAAAAAGACGTGCATTAAAGAGAAGTTCTACCAATAGGGCCTAGTAGTTGGCATGGAAATGAATGCAATTTTCTAGATCTTGAAGGTGTGTTCCTCGCGAGAGGTCATGTGATGACATTTGATCCAAAGGAAGCAAATTTGGATGACATTCTTGGTCATGATCATGTTGGCTTGACCATTCTCTATTGTCCTAGAAGCATTTCAGAGGCAATGATTATTTGGAAATGGCCATTAGTTTAAACAACTATGGAGGCATTTTCGTTGAAGGAGCTCTTATTTTCATATGATGAAAGATACATACCTAAAGTGGATGTGGAAGGAATGATTGGTGTGAAGAAAAAAATAATTAGCAAGATAAAACAAAAGGAAATCGTGTCCATAAATTCCGTTTCAAGGATAAAGAAGGTGTTAAACGAACAATCTTGTCATGGAGTAAGGGGAGTGATGTGTTGTTCCCTAAATTACTATCAATATTTCCCTCACCAAATGATAGGTATTCTTAAACATGAATTTTGGAACAAGTTGTTTGAAAAGAGATTTGCCCACATGTTGGATATTCCAAGAAGGTTGCATCAAAGAAGAGATTGCAATTGTGCAAAATTTGTGCCATTTCAAGAGAGGGATGTTTATGAAACTAATTGGTATAAAATCATGGGGATTTCTAGGTCAACTTACATGAGTTACAAGTAGGAAAGCAAAAGAAAGTGTAAGATTTTACCACATCGAAATAAGGGGAGTCAAAAGCAACAAGCCCTGGCGATACAATGACGCACTCCCAACTCCTTGAAGGACTCAAATGTAAGTCCAAGTGAAAGACAGCGGAAGAAGGAGGAGTCGGGATGCGCTCCCTAGCTCACAACACTTGAAGGGGTAGAGGGGCGTGTTGGAGCTCCGGGATGGGACTAGGAAGAATTGACAAGCTTATTCACTCACACGGGCCTGCACACAACCCACACAAAGTGGTTAGTGCTTAGTTGGAGCACCTTTGGTGC
>Ga0209208_10001898_pt1 | contig 29915 bp, 21 predicted proteins | sample S1TSphfallax_3_FD_187694 | JGI IMG/M metagenome (GOLD analysis project Ga0209208, IMG submission 187694) | Host-associated microbial communities from peat moss isolated from Minnesota, USA - S1T2_Fd - Sphagnum fallax MG (SPAdes) (version 2) | ecosystem: Host-associated > Plants > Peat moss >...
ATTCAAGAACTTGCTTGTAGGCAAGAATTAGGTTCAAACTAGAACCCCTTGTCTTGGGGATTAACATTGGAGCAACTTGACTCGGGATTATCCTGGGTTTTAAGTGTTTAGATGGGTTTGGGGTATTTTAGGATTTAATTTTTTAATGTCCCCCATAGCTTTCTCCTCTCAAGCTTGTTGAGCTTTCCTCCTATTTGTAGTCTTCCCTTTCATTTTGGTTGTTGTGCATCAAAAGTTGACATTGTTTTCATGTCTTTTGAGACTATAACAAAATGCGACAAAACAAGTGTGATTTATTTTCAATACATGTATTTCAATTTGTTATTGTCTTATTGTAATTTTTGAAAAAAGTTATGTGATAAATATGAAAACTAGTTGAAAAAATCAATTTGAATAAACTCAGCATTATTAAAATTATAACCTTTAATTCAAATCACATCCTTTTCAAAATATCTCTGTCCTTATATGCAAAAATTACCATTTAAAAAAACAAGTTAACCTTCATCCAAGTTTCCTAATGGCTTTTAAGCCCAAGTTCTCTTGAATGTCCAAAAACCCCTTTGGTGCATTGGTAGATTTTGTTCCCCATTTCTAATGGAGGCATAAGTTTCATTTGTATAAAGACCATTGCACCAACAACCTATTTTGGGAGTTGGGCATTAGTTGCACATGTTATTGTTTCTAGATCATTATTGGATTCACGTCCATTCTTATTGGAGGTTATTGGGGCAAGTTGTTCAAGTTCACTCCCTTTCCAAGCGCATTTGAGATTATCTTAGGAGCTTCTTCCTTTGGTTGCATCAACATATTTACCCCTATTTTAGCAGCTTGAAGAAAGGGGAGCAAATCGATTTCAAGGGACTATTTTAAAAAAAACTACTCAACCATTCCTTTTATAACATCATCTTTAATATGTCTTTTGTTTCACATCAAATGTGTTTGAAGTCGTATGCAAAGTTGGGTGTGATAACTTAGTTATCTACTCACCCTATCATCCCATGATTTTGTGTGCCTTAAGATGTTTCCTCCTATGTGTTATAAATTAAATTAGGCCTCCCCCATCCTTTGGGTCTTATTTTGATACATTACATCTATGACTAACCATTAGGCCCCATGGGGATCCACATCCTTCATTGCACCCATGGTGGGGATAGGACTACATCCCATGATGTCATTCAAAATGTTTTTGCATCCATTGTAGAAAATGTGGGGTGCCATGTTTTGCAAGAATAAATTCACATTCTATCATCGCCTTCTTTTCAATATTTTCGTTGACAAATCAACATTATTCTGTAGGTTGATGGAATTCACACATTGGTCAATGTCATCATTGCCGACCCCATTTGAACAAACTTGGTATCATGAACGGCTTTTTTTCATGGGGTGGCTATGACATTAACATCTCAAGTGAAGGAAGGATTTTATAAGGATTGTTACCTAATGAACGTGTTTCTCCCTCTTGCCATAAAGGTTTTTGGGTGTCTTCACCAACATGTTAACAATTTTTTTCATTGATGTGCTAACATGGTGTGGATAGCAAAGGGCACCAGAGGCCCTCTTAATTATGTTGCTTTCCTTTTATAAATAGAGAGTATTGATGGCTTTACATAGATGCCTTAATTCGTATTTCTAGCATGGAATGTAGGTCACCTCAATTTCAAAACATGTTGTTACTACAAGGGAAGGTTTTTTTAGGCTAGGAATTATATCTTTTTTACCTCCCTTCTCTTTAGTCAATTTGCTTCATGCGATTGGTGGAAGGTTCAGGTTTTAGTGGTTCCCTTTTCTCCTTGTGGAAGGTATCAAACCATCACCTCATATGGATGAAATTGCAAAGAAATATCTAAAATAACAATTTGAACATAACACGAAAAATTTAATGTAATCATAACCTTATGAAAGTTGTTCACTCAAAAGATATCAAAATGTCACCTTTGAATCCAAATATTAATAATTAACAGCCATAAATCCCTTTGTAATTTCATTAAGTTTAAATGACATTTTAATATCAATGAAATTGCAAAAACATGTTCACAACGACAATTTGAAAATAACACGACAATGAGTTGTCATCATAAAAGCCTTAAAAAAATCATTCACAAAATATCAAACCATCATTTTTGGATTTGTGTAATAGCCCTTAGTTGACATGACAATTAACCCTAAACACTCATTGATTTCATGAACTTTTTCTTGGCAATATGTAAGGAAGCATACAAAAAAATTCTTGAAGTTTTGGGCCAAACATTTGTACCAAAATTTGCATTTTCAAATTTTATTGCATTTCCAAAAACAAAAAATAACAATCAATCATGATGTTCAATTTTATTGAAGAAAATGAATGTAATTAATCAATAACATTAGCAATATCTTCATTCAAGTCGCAATTACAAAACTTGTGATGGTAAGTTTTGTTTCATTTGAGATTCTTACAAACAATACAAAAAAAACATCGAAGCTTTGATGCAAAAAAATAAATCTACACAAAGGGTTGTAGATTTTACACTTTGTCCAATCTTCCTTAACAAAATCCTTCCAATCATATTTAACACATAACCTTAAGAAAAAAATGAACCTAAATTCTTGATCCAAGTAGGAATTATTACTAGAAATTCAAAGAAAAAAATCCAAAAAATAAAAAATGCACAAGAATGAAGATAGAACATGATGGTTGTTGATTAGAACACATGTAGCAACATGTAGATAAGAATTATTATAGTTTGTGGTGAGAAACATCAAGCCCTTGTAAGCCCTTGCATTGGTCGCGAACCCAAGGCCAGGGTTCCGACAACCAAGGTGATTAAAAATGTCAATCTTACTATTTTTAATATTTTAATGTGTTAAATAGACTTGCACAAATAAATTTATATGGGAAAGAATAGTGGATCATAACTCTCAATGTTTAGTATTTTGGATTTCATTCACTTAATACCAAAATCCACAAAAGATGTTTGTAAATGAACCCAAAAGTCATCACCAACAATCTTGCTTGTATTCCACATCCATAGAGTAAATCCCCAAAGGATGTCTATAAATGAACCCCAAAAACCATCACCAAAAATCTTGTAAAAATTCCCCATTCCATGATTATTTTTCAAACAATTCAACCCTAGACCTTGGGCATCCTTTAAAATTCATAATTTTCCTTGATTTTTTTCATCATATCCACATTCTTTCTTAAATCTTTATTATGCATGTGTTACAACAAGCAAAAGACATTTGCACAATGGAAATCTAATATTAATAACATAATGAACAATCTTTGAATGTTTACAATTTGCATGAAGTCTTATTAACTATTCATGGTGGTGCTTAAAGTAAGAACAAATTTTTAATTCGTATGTGATAATAATAGGACAATTATGAAGGTGGTTGAAGACATGGCCAAAAGTAGTGTTGACATTGATAATTTTAAAAAGTGGATGAGGAATAAAGTTGACATTGAACTTTTCCTTGTACTTGGGAAGTTCTTTTTGAAACAAGTTATTTTAAAAGTTTTTTCAAAATCAAAAGTAAGTCCATTTGATCTTGGTTTTTCCACCACAAAACAAACACGATCATCATTTTCATGAACATACAAAGAATAAACATTATCTTCAAAAGCATGCAAATAATAATTACCATCATCAATTTGAAGAACATGCAAAGAAAAACACCATCATCTTCATTTTCATTGATTTAGGTACCTATATGACAATATTATTTAATATGTAGAAACAAGAATAAAAATCAGTTTTGTTCATGGTGTTTTTTCAATCCATAGAAATGAAGTTAATAAACACATTGCTAGAACAAGGAATAATAGTAACTTTGCTAACTAACAACTTTAAAACTTAAAACAATAACAACAAGGGTGAAAGCACATTAAGGTGTCTCAATTATGATGGATTAGAATCCCTTTTCAAAGTCTTTTTTTAGTGTAGTTGAAAACTAGTTTAAAATATGAATATTTAGATGATATTCAAAGTAACATTTTTTTTCCATATTTAATTTCAAGTCATGATTCTATAAGACATATAAAAAAATCATAAAATATTTTAAAAATATTTCAAAGGGTTTTTAAAGTAATTATAGTTATTGGGATTTTGAAAAGTTCATAATTAAAATCACATTCAATTCATTCAATGGATTTTTAGTTTCTAAAACATAATTCATACAATATTTCGAGGTTTTATACACATAAGATTAACACATTGTAAAATAAAAGTTCATATCCATGAGTTTTGTAATGCGTGATAAAATTTGTTGCCAAGATTCAAAAGTCCATTCCTCATTAAATATTTAGGACTTCAATATGTTTTTTTGCATTAAAAAAATGCCAAATCTATTAGCATTACATATGTGAATCCCTTTTTTGTTATTTCAATGAAAATGTTAATGTTTTCTATTTAAGTTTCAAAGAGATGTAGGAAATAATATAAGTGTGACACCTACAATGGGATTGCATAGTGTGCAAATTCCCATCATGGGTAGGATGGATATTAACTTTCACACAAGTATAAACAATAGCAAAAGTAGCATAAAAAACTCCATCAATAATTGCATCTTCTCTATAATGAAATCATATTTCATAAAGCATAAATCATTCAAAATAAAAGGAAAAAAATGTAAAAATTAAAAGTCAACTACAAAAAAATTTCAAATATATGATCTTAAGGCAATTTTTAAAAAAAATGAACCCCACATGCATGTTGACATCTTTTACCATTGCCTTGAAAGACATCATTTGTAACAATTTTTGGACATCTTGCACATAACTTGGAAATTTGTATATGTACAAGTTTGACGAACATAAGTTATAAAAATGAATTTGAATTATTTTCAAACAAAAACACATCCTTGGAGAAAAAATGGAAGCATTTACCTTGGTCTTTTTGCAAGCGTCCATCTTTTCATTAAATGCCTCCTCATAATACAATAAGCAAGCAAGTTTCAATTGACTGTAATAATCCATTGCATTGTTTAATTTTGTAAATGCATATCAATTTGTTTATACCTAGAAAAAAACTGAAAATGAAATGAAAAAACATAAAATCACATTAAAAAATAATAAAATAAAATAAATCAATGCAAATCAATTTTTTTAAAAATGGCTAGATTACCTACTTGTTATGAAAAATAAGATTCATGTGGCTTGTTATTTCCATCCCATATTCCCAACGAATAAACATTTCATCCATTTGGGTGATTCCAATATCCCAAGTAATCTTGTTGGATGAAACCTTATTTCTTAAATCAATAAAATCAATAATAAGCTTGCCCATGATAAGTTGCAACTAATCTCAAACTATAGGAGTAATAGTAAACAATACATTTTAGAAGCTTTCCAATGAAGTTCATAACACAAAAAAAATATGTGAGCCATATTTGTCACCAAATTAAACAATAAGGTGACAATGAGCAAACTATTTATAGGTTTCAATAACATCAATAATTTTATAACTTATGGCAGGTTAACGTTGATTTGCAAAATAATGAATAATGTCTATCTTCTAATTTTTGGAGATTCCTTGATAAAATTTCATAATGACACCATTAGGTAATGAAAATAAAATGAATTCAACAAAATCCACATTGTAAAGTTCAAAGAACCCCCTATAAAACAAATTCATATATAAAAATATTTGAATATGATATTAAAAACTAGATGGAAATGTGGTCTAAAACATTGTTTATATTAACATCCTATGTTCCTTTTCAATGGATATCACATATTATTCCTTAATGAATTTACCAAGACCAATTGTTGAGGTTTAATGTTATAGACACCACTTTCACACGATAAATGAAATTCATTAATATGGATGTTCATCCATAATTTCTAGTTAACTTTTAGTTCATTATGAATTAACTTTCAATTCACTTTTAATCAATTTCAAATTCACTTCTAGTTAATTCATAATTTATTTTTAGTTCATTTTTAGTTAACTGTTGTTTATTCATAGTTAAATTTAGTTCACTTTTAATTAATTTTTAGTTAATTCGTAGTTCAATTATAATTAAAAAGCATTTTGAGAAGTTTCTTTGGTCGGTGGCCACATAAAAACTTCTTTGAACTAGGTCCCCGAAGGGGTATTAAAAAAAATAGGACCCCATTATTTTTAGTCTGTCCAATAAAAGTTTAAGGTACAATTTTGTTCAATAGCCTTGTCTTTTTTCTTTAGTGTTGATGTTTGTTTATTTCATTATAATAAAGATCTATTTGTATTTTAGCCTTGCAAATTTTCTGTTTTTGGTTTTAACCTTTATGTTCGAGTTTTAGTCCTTTGTTTTGTGTTTTGAATTTAAATTTAAACCTATCATTTCGGCATATGTTTTGGTAGTTTAATTTGTGCTTGTGACATTTAGAGAATTATTTCGTTTATCGATAACTTTAACATATTATTACCTTACAATATTTGTGAAAATATTTTAAAAATTATAAATGTTTTATTTGATTAAGCCATGCATTATTGCTACTTTATGAGCCTTTCAATACCTTTTATTAAAAAGTGGACGTTACCAAAAATAAAATAAAATATATACAAGGCATTTTTCACAAAACCACAAACCAATTAGAAGAATTTTAAATTAAAAAAATTACAAAGGTTTAAAAAAATGAAAAAAAAACACAACAATCCATGTTTAAGGTTTAGATGGGTTTAGGGTTTAAATGGGCTTAGGATTTAAATGTTAAGGTTTAGAATGATGCAAGAACAAACCAAAAACCTTAAACCCTCTTTGGAAAAAAAACAAGAATGAAAGAAAATGAAAGAATATAATATTCATGTAAATTGCCATCTTTTTTTCAACTTGCAAAACAAAAGAGAACAACAAATCTGCAAACTTTTTAACAAATTTTCATTTTTAGAAATATCAACAATGAATTTCTTTGTGTCAAACCCACAAAAAACTTTCTATTGATCAAAAGCATTATTTGTTTAAAGCTTAATGTGTTTGCTCACTCCTTATTTACATTTTCCATCTCTTATTATCAATATCAAAAAAATGAAATTTCAAAATTCCCTCCTTAACAATGGATTCATAATTAATCCCTTCAACAACTTCAAATCCATAATGAATATCATATTTAAAAAGGAATAACATCATGATTAGGATGAAACAAAAAATTAGATGTAAAAACAACATCTAAACAACAATGACCAACAAAATGAAATAAAGGAGAAATAATTTCATAACTAGGACTAGTACCAAAATAAAATACAAAATAAATAAAAAAAATCAAATTCTTCAAAATTAAAAAAAATTATGTTAAGGTTAAAAAAATGCATAAACAAATTGATCTTTGCTTTAGGATGTAATTAAGGAGATTCAACATGTGACTCGTCAAAAAAAAGATTTGAGACAAGATTGATGAAGATCTACACATTGCACATAACTATTAGACCCATTAATGAACCAAAATAATTGATTTCAAACATTAGTAATTAGTGATGGTATAATAGATAATGAAATCGAAAAGAAGCCATAAACTTTGAGGTCAAAAAATTCAATAAGGAGAGAAATTGATGAGACTAACATTACAAGATTTCAAGAACATCTCCAAAACTTGCACTATAATTTTAATTTTTTTTTGTTGCAATAGACATTACAAAAATAAGGAAAAAGAAAAACACAAAAAATACTCACGAAAAGAAGCATTGGGTTACAATACTTGAAGATGTAAGATGTAGAGGATCTACAATCACACCAACACTTGCAAAAAATAAACAAATAGAGACTTAACAACAAAAAACAATTACACACATCAAACACACATTTAAAAAAAAAAAAAAAAAAAAAAAAAAAAAAAAAAAAAAAAAAAAAAAAAAAAAAAAAAAAAAAAAAAAAAAACTAGAAAAAAAAAAGAAAAAAAAAAAAAAAAAAAAAAGATTAAAAAAATGATAAAATAAAGAAAATAAGACAATGTAAATGAATAAAAAAAACTTGTAATACAAAAGCAACACAAAACAAAACAAAGGTGTTATTGCAAAAGTTTAGGATTTAGGGTTTTGAATTTAGGTGCAAAAAATATGTGAAAAAAATCCTTAAACATTAAAGAGAAAAAATGTAAGCCTTGAAATAAGGATGTGGAAAATAAAAGCATGTAGAGAAACTATTGCATAAAACAAAGAAACAACCCCTTTAAAAAATAAAATAAAATAATAATTAAAAAAATGAAAACTTGCACACATCAAACATAAAGAGAATTAAAACAAGAAAGAGAAAATAACTTGAGGAACATAAAAAAAATTAAAAAAAAAATGCGAAAAAAAGAAAAGTAGGTGCGATTTGAAGAATCAGACCCTGGTTCTCTCATTTTCTGACAGAGGCGGTTATTGAGCTCAAAGAACCGCCGTGATACCCGCTCGACACTGGTTCTGAACATCGTTACTCAGTTCGTCGTCTACGTCGTCGTCTACGTTGTAGTCTATGTCTTCGTCTACGTCGTCTTCTACGTTGTAGTCTACGTCGTCGTCTACGTCGTCGTCTACGTTGTCGTCTACGTAGTCGTCTACGTAGTCGTCTACGTCGTCGTCTACGTTGTCTTCTACGTCTTCGTCTACGTCGTCGTCGAGCCCTGGAACATGTTGTTATTGTGCGGGGAGAAGCTGTGCCCTCAACAAATCACACAACAGCAAAAACTGATCTTCCTCGCTATTCAAGCTTTGTTTATGGTGATCAATCGAGCTCATCAACAGGCAGGCAAATCTATCTCTCTGTCGCAGGACTTGGGGACATTTTTTTTTGTTTTGTTTCGAAGAACACATTTTGTGTCTGGACAAATCTCTGGGTTTCTCCTTCTTTTTCTTCTGGCAGGTGGGGGGTGAGCGGGTATTGGCTTTTTCAGTGCTAGAATTTTGTGTTTATTTATGAGACTCCTTCCGTCTATTCGAATCTTTGGGTTTCGTGTTCTCGTTTGGGGGAAGGTTTGCATTTTCTAGGGTTTTGGGATTTTTTTTAGGGTTTGGGGGATCAGCGGACAAAGAGTATGCTGCAGCACCAGCAGCACGAGAGCGATGAGAAGCTGTTGCAGTTGTTGCTTGACAACGATGGGATCCCCGTGCCCGCTTTGTTGGAGTGGATTGATGCGTACCGTGGCCCAGGTCCTCCTTCTCCGTTCTCGCATCCGACCGCCATAGAAACCGTGGTATGTGACTCACCATGTACCTGCTTTCTTTCTTTGCTGGTTTTGGTTATGAATTGCGTGTGGACCTGGATACTCTGGTCCCTGAAAAGTTTTCTATCTGTTTTATGTGCCGGAGAAATTCGCCTCGGTAACTGCACCACAGCCTTGCGTTTTTTTTCAGAATGGAGAATTCTTTAGGGTTCAAGAGCTGATACGAAATCTGAACACCCCAATTGGGAGTCGTAGCATGTGTTCATAGTCTCCATGTATTGATCGTTAAATCAGAAGCACTCTGCAAGAGTTGGCATTTTGCTTTTACCCAGGTTTTAGTGCTTGCTAGGTCTGCAAGTAATTCATCAACGTAAGCCTCACATTAGTGGTTTGATGCAGTTGACAGACAATCTGCAATCCTAAGTTTTAAATTCCCCATTGCTTCAGAAACTTTTTCCGCTCATGAGCTGTTCAATCAGAGCTTATGAATTGAAGATATCTAGGGTTCCTATCCATGAGACAATGATTTGTTTGTTTTCTTTTTCTCTCTGTGTAAGCATGCATGTGTCTATACTGATGTTTTTCTTTTCCAAATGATCGAATTGTGGGGAGCTATGGATGTCTCCAATTGTCAGGCTATTCCTGTTTCAGAAGTGATTATAATTCTGTTCTGTGAAATTTTGCAGAAAATAACTCATTCACCCTGTGCTGTTAGTAGTTACAACAATTTTGATGCATGGAGGGAGAAGCTGGTTGCTGCTAGTCCTCAGTCTTTTGCTGTGATATTTTTGAACTATGTGCGAGCTGAGGTCCAACCCTTTTTAGGGTTAGCAGATTGTGCTGTAGATACGATCACAAATACAGTACCTCCATCTCAGAAAAATGAGCGGGCTCAAGTTCTGCTGAAGGGGACAAAAGACATTGTGAATCCAGATCCTTTTGGGGGGCTCAATACTAATTATACTCAGAAACCCAAATTAGGAGCAAGTAGTGCTGATCAAATTGCTGCCCAGAATGGTGCAAAACAAAAAGAAAAGGGCAAGCTTGAAGGTGTTACCCAGTCTTCTGCAGCTCCAAGGTGCATGGACTTGCCAGCTTATGAAGATAACTTCCCTGCCCTTGGCAGAGGGGTGTTGTCGAAGAATATCCCTTCACAATCCAAACAGGTACCATGTTTCAACCTTTTGGTAAGTGTTGCAAATGAGCTTCTACATTCCCATTCATGGACATCTTGATGCACTCATATGCAGGGTAAATTTTGCTATTTGTTGAGAAAAGATCAATATGGAACTGGTTTTTTCTGCAAATGTATTTTAGATTCCAAGTTAGACTAGGAACTTTTTAATGGTAGCATGAAGTATTCTGCTTGTAGAGTTTTCCTATCAGAATGATGATAGATTCTGTCTTTAAACAGAAGCGACGGGTCACTCCCACACCCACAGCAAATCCAACGGTGGATAGTGCTTTCATATTGGCAAAAGTGGAGGTTAATGCCTTGCCCAATAAATCTAGTTTTCCAGGAGGAGGACCATTGAAGGTGGATATGGACACCCTTATGCAACGATTTGGAAAAACTGGTAAGCAAAAGCAGAAGGAGATTTCTCAGGCTCTGAGTAAAGATTCCTCTGGTCCTTGGACTTCAAATGAACCTGGCTGTGGGCCTGCATCCAAAGGTTCAAGTCAGCAATTGTCTGGACACCAGAAACTTGCAGATCTGGAAGGTACAAGAGGGGAGATGTTTGATGGCACCAGCAACAGCTCAAACATCAAGAGCATTGTTTCTCCAGTACAGGTAGGAAGTCCATTTGTACATAGCATTAAGATGAATCACCAGTAAGGGTCATAGGCAGTAGGTGCTATCTGCATTGAAAAAAATGCAGAAATGTGCATCTCTGTGTTTTAAGCCTCCTACAGCTGACAATAGAAATGTCCTATTAAAGCTGTATGTAGCAGATGGACTGCTCTAGTGGCACCTTGTGTAGTGAAGAGTTTGAAGTTCTAACATGACTCTGTAGCAAAGCAAGGGAAGGATGGGATCTTCAGGTTAGGGTTTTCCCCAGATAACAGTTGTCAATATAAAAGCTGATGACAACTTATGTGCTGCTGTCAGTGCACTTAGATGTCTGTTCTGATTTCTGATCTTTTTCCAGTGCAACTCCAGAATCATGGCTCTTTGGCCGTTATCTGATGGGAGGACCATATGTTGAGATAACCTGGAACTTTACTTTCCAGGTCCCTGTCGCAGTCAACATTCAACGTGATTCAGTTGGCCCTGCAATTACTGAACGAGCAGAGAGCAAGCGGGGAGATGAGTGCTTCAAGAGTGCTGCCCATGGAAATTTCCCTCACCACCCATTGTTCAAAAAGTTGACCAGAATGGCAACAGTACATGCAACACTTTTGCTAGCAAAGTTGGTGCCTTCCTTGCTTGAAGAACTGCACTTGTTACTGCAGCTATTGAGCTTGGAGCCTGAAAATGCTGGGGATGGTTCTGTGCACACCATCAGAGGTGCAGCTCCTGTAGCTGAGGTGGCCCAAGAGAAGGACAATCTCTTCTCTAGTGGGTATGATTGTGCAGGTTATGCGTGTGCAGTGTTGGAGCAGGCAGGCCATATTCTAGACTGTGGTAAGTAACCCGGGAGCAATCACAGTTTCTGTGTTGAAAGCCTGAAGAATTTTTGGCTTACTGTATGAAATGTACAGTTTGCATCTTTCTCATCAGTGACATTTTTGGTGCACACTGCCACTGAGGATCTATTGCACAAGGAAACTCCTCTGGTGCTTGAAGCCTTTTCAGGTCTCTCGAAGCAGAATTGATATCTAGAATGCTCAATTATGGAGGTTTTTGTTTCTTTGCCTTGGCAGGGTCAGCAATGTAATATATCCAGCATTAACCTAAGTTTGTGGTATTGAAACGTGCAGTTGGAGAGCATCTATTAATGGCACTGATTGAGGAGCCTGCCATAGCCCATCACTCTCCCTCCCTGCTAGTACGTCTGAAAGCATCCTTGGCAGACCATCAAGCTGCAGCACTTCACAGTTTCAAAGCCTATGAAGCAACCATCTCCAGCAATGGAGCATTTGAACAATCCCCTAATGGAGGTTCACTGAGACTGAATAGTTGGACATTACCAGGAGTACCCGTGTTTCTTCCATTCCATGCTGCTCGTGATTCTCGTAACATTTTCAAGACACCTGTAAGTTGTTGTTACTTGTTGACTGTTGGAATGATTGAGGATGATTACGATTTTGCTCTTAGTAGGTGGGTAGTGCCCTGATTATGTAGCTTAGTAGAGAACTGCAGTGACTCAAACTTGTTGAGTTACTGCAATCAGAATATGGCAATAGCAAGCCCATGTCAAACTTCCCAAGTTCAATATCCCTGATGTCTAAGAGTGGACAAGTGAGAATCTTGATTCCTTTTTCTTACTACGCATAGTTTTGCAGGAGGAGCAACGAGCTTATAATAACAGGGAACATTGTCGTGATCATTTTTATTCAATCATGAGGAAGGCAGCATCCACCACCACTGCGTTTGGCTGGGCCTCTAGTGGTTCTGAGGATGAAGGATATCGCATGATGAAAGAGGCAGTGAGACAATTTCTACAGGTTCTGCTGGTTGAGAACTACCCTTGGTTTGCTGGTGAGGAATTATTTCTGCTCAGGCTGCTGGAGTACTGCTTCAGGCATTTATGGCACTACTGTAGGGTCACTTGTCTGCTGTCATATTGCATGGTTTGTGGGTATCCTCTTTCAATGGTGTGATAGTCTGTTACAGACATCATTGCTTGCATTTGTGCAGCCAACAGTTGAGAAACCTCTTTAATACTGGATGCCCAGTTTTGGAGTTTGGTGTTTCATTACATTCTGACAGAAGGTTTTTGTTTGTCTTGCAGAGTTGTTTCTGGAGCAAGTCCTGCAGGTAAGGGTGGTCAGGAGTTTTAAGTATGAGAATGAGAAGCATTTGATTTCATGATATTGACATCTGAGTGAGGCACTAAACATGCACTATGTTACTCTGTGGTTTCATTATCGGTTTGGAAATTTTATTTCGATTTCATGTGCATAGTTAAGGTATCTCCTCTGTGCTGGATGCATCTCTTAGTTTCTGACTTCATATTTACCAGGTTTCTTCCTGTGGAGAGACCGACCCTGAGGTCACTAGCTTGGTTAAGCAAGATCCAGCAAAACTTCAGCGTCTTCACGATCGGCTTACTTCCACAACAAGTACACGCCTCACAACTGGAACACAGAAGCAAGTGGTCAATAGTTCAGACAATGGGGAAAGTCGGCTTGCCCTTGCACCTAGTAGCCCTTGGAGCCAAGTCAAAACCATGGATCAGAGAACAAAGTCCCAAGAACTCAGGACCATGAATGACTTTTCAACTGGAAATGCACAGGTGGATAGCTTTCTACTGTTTTTCAGACAATTGCCTTTCCAGGAAACAGGATTTTCAACTTGATGTCAGTTGTGATCCATCTTAAGCAGCTTGTGGATTCATTTTGAATCTTCCACTTCCTGGATATGAGCATTGATCTATTTTGTTTACTGGTAGTGTCAACCCTCTGCAGATTAAATTGTGCATGGCAATCCTTGTCTATCAGTTGCCCTTATGATGAAGGTGGGATCATTGTGGTCTGTGACCCACAGGTACTGAACAAGGCAAGAAGTGCTGGTTTTGCAAAGGACAAGTCCATGGTCCAGGTTGATTCCTGGAGTAGATTTTCTGGGTTCTTCCCACAAGCATTGCGTATCTATATCTGGTTTCTGGAAGCAGCAGACAGTCATCGACTCAGTATGCAAATGATTTGGAGCATCAAGGGCAAGATTCACATACTTACAGAGTAAGATATGAACTCTCCCTTCATGTGATGGACCCAATACCCTTGGGTCATTGTGCTTCCAGTTGCCTGTGTGGCTTGCACTGGCAGTTCTGATTTTGGGTCTCTCCAGACACACAACTCAGGATTCCCTAACGGTGTACCTCATAATAATGTGTGGTGAAGATATCAGTTACTTTTGAACCCTGACAGAGGTCATTCGGCTCTTGGTTTCAGGCTTCCTCCTCATTCACGAGATTCTGCGGATATTGGTTCAGGCTTCACACAAAGAGTACTTGCTCTGAAGGCATTGGCAGGGATGCTAGGGTGAGAATGCAAAGTAAACTCCTACCCAAATTGAATATTTCTGGATTTGTGTGGGTTGTCACATTGTGTAGAGCACCAGTATGTCTATGTTTATTTCCGTCTTCTGAAGTTGACACCTTAGAGAAACACCATGGCTTTCCCTTTCTAACATTGTAAAGAAATGGTAGCTAAACATGTGACTTTGAAACATGTTTCAGATATCTCTTTGTATCACCAGGTGCTGGTGCTCGACCCCCTGCCCCAGGGCCTGAGATTCATAGCGGTCCAACAAATACAATGTGGGACACAACCAGATCTGAGCCTCCCATCAATGTTGTTTCAATCCTAGGCAAAGCACGAATGCAGGGATCTCTTCTTCTCAATCTGCCATGGATCTTGGAATTCCTTCGTTTGCTCAAGGCATGTCACCTTTCTTCTGGAGAATTTTGTTGTGAGGTGTTCTGTGATCAGGCTGCGACTGAATGTTAAGTAGCTGGAAGGAATGGATGGGGAAGTTGAGCATTCAGATCAGTATCAGACAGTAATGGCAGCTATCTCATAATTTCTTGGACACCTTGACTCTAATGGAGTGTCTGACCATGCAATGATTTGACCATAGCATAGGTGGGTTGAAGAAAAATACATGGGTGCCCATGGAACTTCTGAATGTAGTTTATGGCGATCATTCTGAATGGAAGTTGTCTGCAGGCAGATTGGCAGGCCCTGCATCATCCTCATATTCAAACTATAATTTCTGGACTCCGAGATGTGTACTTGGTGCCAATACTAGATCCTTCAAACCCACATTTTGGGGTGAGTCATAACTGCCAATGATACTAGTTTCAGGTTTTCACTTATTCTAGATCTCACTCTGACGAGACTGAAGACCTATTTGTCAAACAAACATATCTAAGGACTTTTCCAATCTAGGTGTAAGCTATGCTGCAGAGTGTGGAACTGAAATGGCAGAAAGCTAGAGAGTTGTGAAGGACTTGGCTAGAGAATATAAACAAGATATCTGTATCCTGTTTGGGAAATTGCAGGTGGGCAGTATCTGTATTCTTGCATCCTTGGATGGATTCTTTGAGTACATGGAACTATCACCCTGCAGTGCAAATGAGTGGCTGAAGAAGGGACGATGTAGCCAATGGGATACTTCTAAGACCAAGGAAGATACTGATGCCCGAGGTGTAGAACCACTAGCAGGAGATGCAGTCTTCGCCGAGGGACTTGACACAATGCTGGGGATTGTGGATGCACGCTACATTCAGCATTGCTGCCCTTTGCTTATGGTGAGAAGCTCTGAGGATGCCTGCCTTTATGTCCTCTCTGGCATCTGAGGGCCTCAACTATTTTGTATGCAAGCGCACTCTTTCTGCATCCTCCTTGGCGCTTTTTTCATGGCGAAATCTCAGCTGGCTGTATTGGGAGGCACCTGATTTATTTGGCCTGGAATCATTGATTCATCATCTGAATGAAATGTCTTGTCCTTTACCATTGCATGTGGGCACTGTTTTGTAGAGACTGCTCATTCAATTGCAGTCTCAATCTAGGTTTGATGGGTCTGATTTTTGGAAGTTCTGCTAAAAGACAGTTTCCTCTTGAAACATATGGTTTTCTCTGGTTCTTTTTAAGAGGGCTTGGCATTCAATCTCAACACCTAGGGGAAAGTTGTCTTTGAAACTAGGTGCACACTGTTTGTGCAGGAAATGAGGGGAGTGCTGGTAGAGGGAAAGAAGCGCAGGCAGCGGCAGCGAGAACCCAATTGGCCTGCTAGCCCTGGTCTTCAACGAACACGTTTCATCCGTAAGATCACTCCTGTCCAGAATCCAGGACCATCTGTGTCTTGGGACATCTCATCCAGCATGATGGCAGGGGAGAATATTGCTCTAAACAACCTATCCTCCTCTACAGAAGATCATCTGAAATGGAAGCTTCAGGTTTGTGTTTGGACATGCTTTGATTAGATCCCTTCTGGGGTCACATCTGAGTTCTGTATTCCTGAAAACCAAAGATGGTGGCATGTGATAGAAATTGTGAAGTCTGGAATGGTCCCCTCTTCTGTTATATGTAACAGATTGTTTGGCTTGTTGAGTGGTGTTGCAGCGCAGTTTTTTGGAGCAAAGACCACATCTACGGAGGATAGTAGATTTTGTTGTTGACACTGTAGCTGGAAATGCAGCACGAGCTGCAGTACTCAATGCGGTCCCACCTGTCCTGCGCAATGCTCTTGAAAATCTACAGGTAACATTGCTACTCTGTCTTTGTCTTCTGTACAAACCTTTTGGTAGAGATCCAAAAAAGAGGAGATGGTGAATTGTGCCTTTGGGCCTTCTGAAGCTACTTTTGTGGATTGTCTTCTATGTTAAGATCAGTAGTGATTGGTACTAGCTAAAACATTAGAGCAGTTTTTTTCCATTTCTGGCAGCTCATCATGCTCATCACACTATTTTACTAGCTTGCGCTGCTGGTCATATATATGCTGCTGGTCCTCTTGTCACTGATCTGCTTTTGACCCCTTGAATACTTTGAGCCTGCTTCACAGTTGGGGATCAGGGTCCTTGCTTCTGGACCTTAGTTTCAGAGTGAGCACTTGGAACCTTTTGTTGCAGGTAGTGCTGTCAAGCACATCAAGGGAGGTGGCTGGTGCACCCAATGCAAGGGACACTGAACTGGAGCAGTTCAGAACTGGGCAGGTGGAGACAGCAGCAGAACATGTAAGGAAGGGCCATTCAAATCTGTATTACAGGATGCAGTTATAGGTAGTCTGGATGTTGGTAACAGGCTGTGTCTCCACTATCATGTGCAAACCACCTTCAATCACAACAGGGGAATCAAATGACAAGCTCATCTAAATGAATGATCTTCATGAACTACATGGAACTGAATTCCTGAATTTCAAGACTTTGTTTCATGCAGATCATCACAGCCACAATCCACCAGGCTCTAGGCCCTGCCTTGGAGTTTGCAAAACTCTATGCTACAGAGAGAACTGCTGAGGCTCTCCATGCCCTGGTTGACCCTCAAGAATCCTCCTTTGTCCTAGGTGTCGCTGCGGGTATGTAATCTAAATTATGAGGGTGTTATATCTTTTGTGTACAACTCTACTGATCTTATTCTCTGGGGTGGTACCATGGCATATTTACTGCTTAGAGAGTGTATCATTAGATACTCCTCGGGGGATTCTAGGTGGTGCTCTTTAAGCTTCTCCATCAGATCTTTTGGTCCCAAGTTACCTCTTTTACTAACAAGTTTCCTGAACGACCAGGTATTGCTGCAGAGACTGCAGGTTCAGCAGCTTCTCAGAAGGCATTGGCCAGCATTTCTGGTGAGATCCGCAAGCGTGTAATAGATGAATTAGAGATATGGCATAGAAAGATGCACATACAACAGATGAATGGGGACTCAGAATCCTCACTATCTGTCAGCAAATTTGAATCACAGCCAGAACCATTGCAGCAGAGTTGTCAACAAATTTCATCATTCATGGCCTCTCCAGCAGCAAGAGGTCAATCTGGGTCTTCTTCTGCCAACCCACAACTGTTCTCAGAGGGCCCAGCTCCTCTATTTCCATTAGGAATTTCAGAACCACCCACAGGTAGCATAGGTGAATTTCTCTCTGAAGCTGTCTCAATTAGTGGTGCACATGAGTCTGTAGTTCCAGAACATGAGGTCCTGTCATCTAATGTTGACAGGCAAGAGGTTAGTCCACAGCATGTGATTGTCAAAGATGGATCTTACACCATAATCTCTGAAACTAGCAGTTCAGAGAAGGTTGTGAAACATATCACAGCCGCAAAGCGTCAGCTCTCCTTTTCCTTCAGGGGAAGGACATTCACTCGTGATAAGGATACTTTAGGCAAGCAACCAGCATTGGGTCATGCTGTGGACCATGTAGCAACAGTTCAAGAAAAGGTAGTTTGCAGGCCAGAAGAGCCTGGATCAGGAGGAGATGAACCTGTCATCATTAGTCCAGAGGAACTGCCCATCAATGCTTGTCAGCAGCAACAAAGAAATGAAAGTGCTTGTCTAGAGGATTTGTCGATGGAGAGGGAAAGGAAGGTTCCTATTGTTCCTGGGAGAGAAGTGTTTTGTGAGGAGGAAACTGGGTTTATGTCACAGTTGCAAGAAAGGCTTACAGACTATTTCAGAGCAATTGCTTCCAATGGGGAGTATGAACTTCCTGCATTGGATCATCCAAGCCAAATTGAGCTGAAGGAGAGGACTGTGGACAGGCACAGTAGTATGATTGGTAAGCAGGAATTGAGTGGGTCAATGTCATTGACCAATCGACTAACTGAAGCTTGTGCCAAGGCTTATGACTGCTGTTCTAGGGATCCGTTTGTAGATGCAAACCGGCACTTGCTGCGTCACCACCTGGCAGCAATCTGTTTTTCAATGGAGGGCCTATTATTGCAGATCACTGGTGTTGCACCGCCTGGAGGCTTTGATGCATTTGTGTTTGAACCTGATTCACGATCACAAAATCTGAGGTAGGATTGTGGCACCACAAATTATGGCTGCATGCAGAGTATTAGGAAAGATTTATGGTGCAATAACCCCCATAGTGATTTGATGCATTTTTGTTTGTTACATGTGGTTCATGCTTCCAGAAACTCAGACAAGATTGTAACAGTCGCTGTTTCTACATTCTCTTCTTTGGGTTTCTTAAGGTTTTTGGAATCTCATATTTTGTACTCTTATATTCTTCACATAATTCTCAGGGTTGACGGTGGACAAGAAGTCAGTATGTCAGCCTCAGGTGAAGTGAGTAGCAGTGTACAAAGCAATGCTGAAGCATCATTGAACAGTGGGCAGTTATACAAATCTCTTACACTGGAAGTGGTGGGTGGTGAGTGGCGAGTGGAGAGTGGCCTGACGCGGCGGACCCTTGCACTTGCCCTTCAACTGGCGCTACTATCACCAACTATGTTTTTCGGTTTGTGTTATGGATGCATGTCATATATCAGCGCTCCTTTTGAACAAGAAAATACTGGCAGATCAACTGCAAGTGAAGGCATCAACTTGGAGTACACTAACTCTACCATCCAGAAGTCTACTGGCCTGAAGTCAGAGGATTGCAGCAGATGCAATGGAGGAGCACTAGTGAATGCACTTGTTCTTGTGTGGAGAGGATTAGTAAAATGCCAAATTTTGCCAGCAACTTTTCTAGTCAGAGAATTACTAGCATCATGGAGGTGGATGCTTGCTCTCAGGTGTCAACCATGGCAGGTAAACTCCAGCTCGTGGTCCACGATGGTACAGGGTGGCATGGCCTTCATATTGGTGCAGCTGATGGAAGCTGGTGGGGAAACTTGTTTGCAAGGAATGGAGGCACTTCTTTGTACATTTTTGATGCGGATGTCAGGAAGGGGTGATGACACTGGCAACAATGGAATGGGACCTGTCAGCTCATTGACAGGAGGAGAATCTTTTGCAGCAAGCAACAATGTATCAGTGAGAATACAAACTCCTCTGGTCCGTAAAAGGGACTCAAGAAATGACATTGATGAAACATCATCAGCTCATGAAGCACAAAAGCTTGCATTGGGTATGGCCATGTATGTGCTACAGCACTATTGCAAATCAGAAAGTGATTTATTTCAGTTGGGAGTGTATCCTGGAAAACTGCACACTGGGAGTACAAAAGTCAGCTTCAATTCTTTGCAGATTATGGTTGATACTTGCTGCCAACAAGGAATTCAGGTTCTCAACATGACACTAATCTTTAGCAAACGCTAGCTCTCTGTTCAACATTTCTCCAGGAGTATGTTGTACTAATTGAACTAAATGTCCAGTAGCACCTAAACCCAACTTGGTTGTTAAGTGTTTTGTCTACAGGAGAATGTTTATTTGGGTTTGAGCGCACTCAATCCATGGAGCTCTATATGGAACTCTTTGGCTTCATACTCATGTAACACTCTTGGTTGGCAGTTTTGTACAGCATAATGGACCTATGCTCTTGAGCTCTGGTCTTTGGTGGATATGAAGAAGCCCATCTACATCCTGGCCAGCACCTGGCCAGCACCTGTCCAGCATTCTAAAGGTTCTAACGAAGCATATTCATCAAACTAATTTATTCATTTCTCTTGTGTCATAATTTTCCTTCTGCCTTTTATCTAGCAATTCAAGTCAATTCTACATCATTACGAGCTGTCCTTGATACTTACTGAGCTGCACACACATTTGTTACTGCAGGTCATTTCAAAGGTCAGCAAAGGTGAGTGCCAACAGTGGATGACGGCCTTGATTGACTCAAGAGATCTGTGGTGTTTCCATGCTGGACAAGTCACCCATGAGGTATGGCAACAGGTTTGTGCTCCTTTCCTCTGCCATGTGGCAAATACCTGCTCTAGCCCAGATATCATGCATTCTTGTTCATCAACATTGAGTTGTCACTGGTCTTTTTCAATTTCCGAGGCTTTTGGGTTTGGGGAGATACATCACTTGGAAATATTGAGTAAACTCTGATGATTTCAACACCCTGTAAATGTGACATAGAGTTGTCACATTCTGAATTCATCAGTAGAATTGCTGGGAATGATGAAGGCCAATGATCAGTTCCATGTGTATGGGATGAGGATTCTCCAATCTTGTGTGACTAGAAAGAGAAAAAGAAACTGGACTTTTTAGGCAACTATTGGGACAAAATGTCCTTTTTCTCTTGCATCCCAAACTATTCTGACAGCCCGGGGGATGATAGTGAAGGTAAAGACAGAGGGGGAATAAAACTGAAGATAGAAAGGCTAGGAAACAACTGAAGATAAAAGACTAGTGATCTCAGATAACTAGACTGACCTAAAGATGGGTTGAAGTTGAGCTTAGCAATTTACCTGTTTCTGGGAACCTTAGATTCCCATGTTTGCCGGTTGCCTGGCATCAAATAAATTTTTTAAAAAACTCTGAACCTAAGGATTATACCATAAAGATTTATGAAATACATGATTTCCTACAAATCGGAAGAGAAGGAAATGGATACTGAATCTGGAAGTGAGTAAGCACCACGGAAATGAAAATATATGGAATCACTATCTATTCCATTCAAACAAAAAATGGGGTGTCAAAAGCTGTATTCAATAAAAATTGCATGTACGGTTTAGAGGGAGATCTTCAGTGAATGAACTAATGAGAACTACCCTACAATGTGGAGTTAAAAAGTTGAAATAAATTAGTCAATCATCTTTTCATCGTCATGTCACGATTGAAACTCATGCATTTTTTTATGACCTGTAGCATCCAAGGACCTGACATGTTAGCAAATGGAACCAACTGCCATAAACAATGAACTTAATTTGCCCCATGTCTCTTTCACCTGCAGGTGCAGAAAATTTCTGGATCTGAAATTGTAATTGATGGAGTTCAGACTGCAGCTCCTGATGTTATACAATAGTAGAATCACAGCAGGCTCTCATCTTTGGAGGTCCCTCAAGCAAGTAGCTTGATAACTGAAACAAACATGGTGACAGCTGCAGTGGGCACTGCAGAAATGCTAGTTGTCAAAGTGGAGGCCATCAGCAACCCCGCATATGGATATTAAGGAACTGGATTTCATTGGGGATGGATGTGCTGGTGATAACAACATAGAGAAATGTAGTGATTTCTCGGTATAATTCATGGCTTTAATTTGGTTGCGGTCAAACAGTCCAGCTGCCCTGCAGCTAAGGACATGTCCTGACATTGATGTGCAGAAGGCCAAATGATGGGAGCTTGCCAGGCCCAAAGATAGACACTATGTCCACAGTAGCATGCTCACGTGCCTGGATGAAGGAAGCTTTAACAACAGGTAATGACATTTGCCCTTGATATAGAATGTGGAAAACACTAAAAATAGAAAACACCCCAAGTCCTGGGCTGCAGGTGCAAGAAAAGAGGACATTTTCTGACTAACTGTGAAGTCCATACAAACATGTACTCTTTAACACATGCCATGTTTCTTGCTGGTAGACTTATGACCTTACTGTTAAGTAAACCAACATGGTGAAGTGGTCTCCAGATGTGCCCTGTCTGTTTCAATAAGATACAAGTAAGCACAATCAGCATTTGATCACTTGCTTTTAGTTGGAGATCTGATGTTGAATATAACATGGACATGATAAATCTATGTGGGAGATGATGTTCAGGATTTAAGTTGAAAAAAGTGAAGCAAGTGAGTGCATCAATGATAGGAAATATCAACTTAAAACACTGTCAAGATTGGGTTCTGGATTTCAATCAAAGCCACATATGATTGACGCTGGAAAATTTCACACCATTGTTTTGTATTCATGTTTGCAATTTCTACCATATACATACAACATGTTAAACTGGAACTGTAAAGATCCATTCCATGCCTTATGATGTGGAAGAAATTTTGGATTTCTCTTCCAATATTTTGTTTCTTATTTCCCTTTCACAACAGGAAGTTAGTTGATTTGCAATTTCCTTCAAAAAAATTGCATATTTCCTTTTATTAAAAATAACAGTCTAGTGTCAGACCCAATCCTATCTATTGAAGCACAATGAAGGTAGTTGGGCTTACATGAATACTTGGGAATGGTCCATCTGTTGAAAGAAGAAATGCATGAGAGCTTTTTCAATGCAACTCATTTGTACTGGCAAACTTTAATGTCTACATACATATATATGTTTACCAACAAAGATTATGTATATGTATCTATTGTCAAAAATTACACATGATTTCATGCACTGGTGATAGCGTATTGTTTTGCATAAGAATTGCATGCATTTGGATGACAACATGGGTTCAAATGGAGAAGGGTCATAAGGTCTTGGGCAGAAAACTCAAGATTGGACATCATATATTGTATACCTGTTGGATGAGTGTTGCTGTAGCTCTGGCTCCTTCAATGATCAAAGAATCCAATCCTGCCAAAAGTGTGGAGACTTACAACAACACATGTCTCCCTCAGTTATATTTTTCTATTTAAATTCACTTCTGGAATTTGTTATGTGCATGTGTGTTTATCCAAGTCATCATGTGATCAACAAGGAAAAAATGAACATTATATGGAGAGTTTGATTTCTGGCAACATGGATAGTAAATTCAATAGTAAGAAAGCACATGAGAATGGATATAATTCAATTTCAAAGGCTTCTCTGAAACATAAGACAGACACTCATTAGAGAATGGAAATTATTGTGGAAGAAAAAAATTGGAAAACATGTTAAAATCATCATCAGGTTTGCTGCAAAAATATAGTGGCCATATCTAGAGTTCAGGATTACATTATGAACAGAAAGATGCTCAAAGTCCTTGTGGGCCAAGAACCAATGATTGCTATCACTACAGGTGTGAGCAATAGAGATGGAGTCAATGAAAAATCAAGATGCTAAATGAATCAAGGATACAATGAATTCAAAGCTTCATATGTAATAACAAGGCCAGCTGCTCCCATTACAACTGCTAGAGTAAAACGGCCGCCAGGGACAATAGGTTTCACAGCAGGAGGAAGACAAGTGTCTGTATACCTCTCAGACCATGCCATTGCCGCTGGTAATACTCCAAACAAGACCAACACTGAGAATCAAACAACAAACAACAAATGTGTTAGTAATTTCATGTGCAAAATGGTGACTCTGGGTTCAAGAAAATTACATGAATTCATGAAGGGATATCCAAATGCAAACAAAGGATTTTAGTGCACATCAATCGTTTTCACTGGGCCCAGCAGCTATCTGCACAACCTGGATAGTGGCATATAGCTCGTGGAGATGTTTTTTTTATCAAGCTTCAGGTTTTGGCCTCACAATAACTCTAAAAAAGAGAATGGCAAAAATAAAACAGTTTTAAGTTAAGAATAGGAGTGATTAGATTAGTCATTTGTTCAGCAATGGAGAATCTGTCGAGAAAAACACCTCCATATGTGCCAGCAAAGTCAAGTGCTTTGTAGAAAATATCAGGTGATAACAACGCCAGAACAAGAGGTGGGAACAAAGTCAGAATGTATGGTAATGGCTGCCGTTGTCCTCCCCCAGGCAGCTTCAGCACTGCAGTGGAAAACTTCATGATCTTGTTACCCATTTCCTCTAGAGGCATATGAAACCTCAGAGACATCAAATCCTAAAAAGAAAGATTTGAGAGGAGCTGCAGATCTTGTCACCAAAGAACTCAGATTGGGATTTTATGAGTTGAGAAAGTTTGTGAGCTTACAGTCACAAAGAAAGTCAGACAGCCCCAATGTAAAACCAATGTAAGACGTTGCAACTGCGAATAACGAAAACACTTCAATTGTTGGCTGCAATTCATCATCCATTTCCACACACAATTTTCAGTACCTTCCCCTATCATTTTCTTTTCAGATTGAGCACATACAGTAACTACCCAACAACCTCCCATCATTAGATCCTTAGATTCCATCCAGATATGTTGACCTCTTGTGCTAGATTTTTTTTCACATGTTTCATCTAACTTCAAACTCTATTCTGCAGCCTTTTGAGTGGGGCCATAAATCTTGTGACTGTCACTCATAAAAGGATTGGACATCACCTCTTCATCTGTGAAAATCTATAGAGTACAGGAACTACTCACCCCAACAATGCCACTAGCTGATCGAAGCCGCATCAGTGGATCAGATATAGCTTGAATTGCTCCATTGGAATCTATCAACGAGGAATTGGTGCCAAGGATTACTGCATTCCATACCAGAAACATGACTAATGGAACTCCTGTGCCCAAAACCACTGCAGTCCTGTAACAGAAATACCCATCCAGTTGGATATCAACTCTCATTGTACTAGTTTTGTAAAGGGAAAAACCAGAGTTGTGATGGCTTCCTTCAAGCATTCTTGCTGTGTCTCTTTCTGGATAGTAATTAGGAGGAGGAAGGCAGCAAGAAAGATATTGATGGCACAAGATGGTAAAAAGAAGGCATGATGTTGCAGTCTGCTCAAAAAAAAGAAACCTATGACCTCTTCACCCCTTCAAACTTTACAGCTGCTGTCTCATTTCAGAGTAGGTGCAGGTATGAGATTCATAAATTGCAGGATAAATCCAACCACCAACACAGGACTAGAGTGGAGAAGGGAATGTCCAGACATCATTCTTGCAGCCGCTACACTTGCTATGGAGTGTCACTCTCTCACCAACAGTTTGGTCAGTATTAATGGACATGAATGAAATGAAAATGAAAACTTTGTATGATTACACATATTCAAACAGATAATACAGATCAGAAAACTGAAGCAATTGCAATATAAAAAAGCATGAGGTCATAAAGGGAGTGACAAATACACCTGACTCTAGGAAGATCTCCCTCTAGACTTGTTGCCACAACTGGCACCACATTCTGCAAGAATCCAGAAAGTGAGTATTGCATTTTTTGTAGCCCAGTCAACATTATGGTTGTTGCTCATGAATTGACCATAGTAGGTACTACCCGCTGTTTCACATATCACAGCCGTGATGTGGAAATGACCCCAGAGATGCAACCAGAAGAAACTTCAACATCCAGAAAAGAATTCTGTAAGAACAACAATTACCTGGTAAACAAATGCGAGAGCAATAACTGGTATACTCCGTGGTACTGCTGCAAAGTTGGCACGAAGAAGTGAGTTGAATTCTAATCCTCCTGATGCAGCTCCCTGATCATGCATTGTCAAGGCAGAGAAGTTAAGATCTGGGTGGTGCTCAAATTGATCACAGCTCAGAAGAAGACATGGATGAGGTGGCAAGCAAAAGGGCTTCAGATGGAGAAAGAGTTACCACTAGAACTGTGAAGCTGGCCAAAATAGCAACCACAAATGCTCCATTTACAATGCCAATCACTCGTTGGCTGTCAAACAGATGTCACCATTTCAATTAGCTTCCTTGAAACAAAAACCTTGATGTTGAGAAGGTTTCCCAGTTCATGGATTGATAATATATGTGCAGTCCTTCCCAATGAAGTACACTAAAGAAGAGTATCATGTGCAGGTGAGCAGACATATTAGTGTTTGTAGGATGTCCAAACAGTTGACATCTGAGAGAACATACATGCAATGAAAAAGACTCAAACAGGGAATCATCTTCATCAGTATGGAGAAATGGGTCTGTTTCAACAGAGGCAAATGTGAGAGTTCCAACCTTCCAAAATAGCAAAGGCCTCCTATGCTGGCTGTAAATAAAGCAGCACTGAGCCATCTGCTCCAGTGCCCAACATTCAGAGAGTTACAGGAGAGCATCTCAGGTACATCCATCTACTGGTTGAAACTCTAATGTAAAAAACCTTCTCATTCATATACCCATACACTTCCTCATGCTGATGAAATCTAGTATTGGTGTGCAGCAAGGAAACTGCTGTCGAAGAGTTGGGTCTAAAATTTTTAGCAATGGAAAGACACATCCTTAAGAGAACATAGTGTTGTGATGGACGTACAAGGGAGTGCCCAGACTATGTGAAACAATATCAGATGAGCGTGCCACATATGCCACCAGTACTGCATAGTGAATGAACAGGTATGCTGCACTGCCAGATAATAAGCAAGTGCACTGTCAAAAAAATAGTCATCTTTGAGATTGCAGAGAGAAAATTCCACAACAACAGTTTGAAAGTAACTGTTCTCTTAGTTCCAAAAAAACCAAAACTAACATGATGAGAATGAGTACAATCAAGACCTTTGGAGTGTCACTCATTGAGTGTCCATCACCATTGTCAGGAATAGCAGTGACTAGCTGCCACTAACTTCATCAGCTACCAATAGTGGGTGTAAAGATCAAGTATCTAATAATCCAGCCAAAATTTCAGGTAAACCATTATTGAAAACATCATGTGTTTCTGTGGCATTTCCAGAAGCAACAGGAAAACTCAGTCATGGACAAGCTCAATTTCCTTTTAGCTTGTCCTCATACAAGCAAGCATCTAAGCTAAGGCATAGACAGCCTACTACATAAACATAGGTCACTCACACAAGATAAGGCGACATCAGATAAGTACCATCCCAAATGCCATGAACTAGTATGCAAGCACCCAATTCCACCAAGAAAATGCTTTTGCATATTCCAAAGACATGGAGGATTAGGGTTTAGACAAGGCAAAGAAATGTACCTACCAGGCTACTCGTACTCCCCAAATGCCCAGTGTACGGTATGCCATGGATACCTGCCACACTCCAGATAAAACTCAACTCCAAATCCATCCAAACTGGAGAGGAGAAGGAAAGAAACACTCAACAGAACATGTAGTGGTAGTCATCAGTCAGTAATTCAATGCGCTATACATTACAAATGGTGTGATTTAACTAACAGCTAAATCTGTCAAATTGCAGAGAAATCTCCACAACAACAGTTTGATGATAATGTGACAAAGACTGCAGTCATAACCTTATGAGAGTCAGTCACAAAGTGTCAGACCATCACCTCCTTTATCATGAATAGCAGTGATGAGCTGCAATGACTACCAGCTTGACATCAGCAGCTCCTGACAGTAGCTATAGATAACTATACCATAATCTGCCCAAAACTTCAGGCAAGCCGTTATACAAAATCTTTGTCCTGAGTTTCTGTTGCATCTCTTGAAGCAGCAGGAAGACTCAGTTATAATATTGGGTTTGTAGTTTACACTCAAGAGCCATTGATAAATCCCAGGCTTAATGGAAAACAACAAAATGCAGAACACAATCTGCACTGCTGTTACATATATCCAGGGGAGTGCAGAGAAAACCCTCCAAGCACAGTTTGAAGGTTAACTATGATGCCAGTTCTGATCAAACCACAACAAACATGAAGAACTAAAGTGGTCATAAAACAATACATAGTACGCATATGGTGAGAGAAGAGACATGGTCAGAAGTAATTATAATGAGTATTGAAAAATCTCTGTAGTCATGATTCAGGAAACGAGAGGAAGAGGAAGTCAGAAAAACATACAAGAGAGACACCACCAGATCCAAGCTCACACATTGTGTTGACATTCACTTCCGCCACCAACAACCCTGTTCCTACCTGCACTGTTCCAAGAACAAACCCCTTTTTTCCATCATGCTTACAAGGGAAAAACAAATCCCTTGGATGTCTGAGGAAACAATAATTGGTATGAAGAGCAACCTGAAAATATACCAAAGCTCCAGATTTCTGTTTGACATGATTCCTGATATGAAAATCTCACGATTCCTGATAGCAGCAAAATCCCTGATTCTTGATAAAAAAACCCATGATTTCCTGATACGAAAATCCACAATTCCTGATATGAAAAACCTTTTTTTCCTGCAAAAAGCCTTTTGCAACTCCTTCTGACTGACCCCCAGAACTTCGTGTTTCCTCTCATCACAAGGATTGAGCATCACCCGTGAAAGAAGAAGGTAAGGTTTAGGGTTTAGGGTTGAAACAGCAACTACATACCATGTAAATCCAGCAGGTCACACATGTGACAGCTGATGCCAGAAATCCAGACTCTTGTGTGACTGATGGAATGGCCAAGATTCCTGCACCTACCTGCAGCACCCATATGAAACCCTAGCATGAAATGTCCCATCTGCACCGGTGAAGATGATCAAAGAGGGAAGAACCGTCTTTGCAGCAGGCAGGCATTCATATTGTCTTCTGGGAGACTGACCACAGAAGAGCAGAGTCATGGAAGCAAAAACATGCTGGTGATTGATTGTTGATGACAAGGGTTCTGAAGAAAGAAAGAAAGAAAGACAGGATGTCAAATGCAAAATCTCCCTCTTATTGGTGATGATCACAAGATGCTGAAGAAAAGAAAATTTCCCAATGCAAACCCTTCTTGTTCACAACAAGATCCTGAACCAAGAATTTTCCAACACAATAAGAATCTCCTCTTCTCTGAGGAAGATAAGAGAATGCCATAGAAGAAACAGCAGTTCAAGATCACGATGACATGCAAAAGGTTTGCACTGAGGAAGTGGAGAGGTATGAGGGAGGGATGTACCGTGGTGCCTGCAATGAGAAGCACAGCACTACTGAGACTACCTGTTTGTTTGCACCCACCACCACAGCAACAACACAAAAACACTCTCAATCTCGCTGTGAAGCAAAATTTAGAATTGACAAGAAGAAGAAGAAGTTCATTCCCACACAAAACACAGAAAACAGGAACGAGAAAGAGAGAGAGAAAACCTTGTGGGGGAAAAAAACTGGTTTGAGCTCACCAGGTTCATGCTCAAGAGTCGCTTCATTCAGATTGGAAAACAGTCGCTCCACGACGATGGCGCCATCGTCCTTCTTCTCCAATAAGCCGCCTCCTCCAAGCTGCTTCCTTTCCTTGGCGATCGACATTTCACTCTCTGCGAGCTCCGGACTGGGACTGGGACTCGGAGGAGTCTTGCCTGCACAGCTCTGGATCAGGCCTTGCCGGTATGGAGAGAAGAATCTCTTCTTGTGTGAATGCCGCCGCGTCCTCGAGGCAAGCAAAGACGTACTCTGACTACTGCTGAGATTCCAAAACCTTGAGCGATCGTTGTTGTTGGACGAGGAAGCTTGGTGTCTTGTCCTTAGGGATCCATTGCAGATACAGAAACAAGAGAGGAGCAACGACGGAGAAGAAGAAAAAGAAGAAGAAGATGGCCATACAGAAGAACCTAGAGCAGCATTCATGTCTCTTCCCCTACTTGCAAACTCTTGCTCTTCCTCCTCCTCTTTCCTCTTCTCTGGCAATCGCGCAATCGGCAATTCTTCAATTCTTCGCCAAGCAAATGAAGAGTTCCAAAAGCAATTGCAACAGCAACTCCAAGAAAAGGATTCTTCGATTTCACC
>Ga0209208_10001900_pt1 | contig 29879 bp, 25 predicted proteins | sample S1TSphfallax_3_FD_187694 | JGI IMG/M metagenome (GOLD analysis project Ga0209208, IMG submission 187694) | Host-associated microbial communities from peat moss isolated from Minnesota, USA - S1T2_Fd - Sphagnum fallax MG (SPAdes) (version 2) | ecosystem: Host-associated > Plants > Peat moss >...
TGTCAATCTCATCAACTCTCCTGCAGCTCATAGACTTACCCATGAACCATATCATGATACCCATGAACTTCATCATCATGATGCGCATGACATCGACACTCCCGGTGCTCCAGCAGCAGCTACAGGTTAAAAAATTGTCTTCAAGTCCTCAGGATCTGCATCTAATGTCAAACATGCACATGATAAAATGCGGTGACTGATGATCTCATGCATGTGCACTTCCTGTATGCATGCATAGACTCACATACTTAAGAATCAATTTTGAGTCTGCAGCAAGTCCATTGAATCATGTTCTAAGTTCTTGATCCATTTTTCTGCAATGTGCTATCTAGGATCACCGCAACAAAAAGCAACTGCTGAAGTCCATCATGTGTCCAAGGCGCAGCAGCCACGTGAGCGCTTCATAAGATCCATGATTCCCCTGAGAACCAAATGCTCTGCCACAAGACCACGTCCAGCTCCAAGAGCAAATTCCATTGAGGTAATTAGAGCTCTACCAGATCAGATCTCTTAGCAAAAATCAGAAATGAAATATTGCACCACTGCTGCAGAAACAGATCTAGTTTCTCCCCAACACAAAAACTTCACCTGTTACAAAAATCAGAAGGAAGAATAGAGCTCTTGGATCATTGATAATTACCCTGGAATGAACAGCTGTAATCATGTTATGTTTAAGTAACTATTACTGTAATTAGGATAAATACTTAATTATAGTATCATGTGTTCACCACTGCAAGTGCAGATCTATTACAAATACACAATTTATATCCAGAATTAGGATTATAATGTCATACAAATGTGGATGTGGTGAAATTAGGATGCTTATAATACTCATGCAAAAATGATGTTTCTGGGAAATTAATTTTTTCTGGACTGTTTTGAGATGTCTTTGAAATTTTATGACCTGCAGCTCAGCAGCAGCAAGTAGTAGTAGGTTTTACCGAAGCTTCAAAGTCAAGAAATTATGTCAAGAGATCAAATGCACTGAAAACTTATTAAGATGTTGTAAGCAGACTTGCAGAAATAAATAAAATTAGTTATATATTTATTATTATCCAAGAGCTTGATCGCTTGGTAATATATATAACTCATGATGTTTAATCCATAGTACATAACTGTGTTCCAAAAAAAAAGTAGTTAATAACTTGTCTTCTGCTTATATATGCACCTAACTACCTGCATATGCAAACTCCACCCACAACAAATTTCAGTTGAGATTTGGAAAGTCAAATAATTAAGATTTCAAGAGTCACCCATCAATAAAAAATGAATTAGGAGATGTCACTTAACAATTTTTTTGGACCAGTAAGTGTGTGATTATTGATAAATTATTTTACTGATCACCTTTGTGTATAAAAGGACTTCTTGATCAGCTTCAAGTGCAACTAGGAAATTAGGAATTCGGAAATGATCAGCTCTGCTTGGTTTGGTTCAAGATCAGTTGAGATGCACATTTACAATTAATAATCAATGTGGATCTTCTTCTTTTGCAGTTACATGAGAGTACTACTGATCCACCTAAAGTTGCAGTTATGAGAAGAAACATTCCTACAGGCTACCCAGTTTCTACACGTGATCCACTGCCAGGACTGAGCACTGATATACCCGTAATAGTTCTTTCTAGGTCAGATGATGAGGAAGGCAAGAAAAAGGTATCACTGAACTTCCTTGTCAATGTCTTTTAATTAAATCCTGCCATTTTCAATCCACCACCTTTCCTTCCTTCAGTTCTTATACATAGGAACTGTATGATTGTTGTTTCTCATTTTCCAGAACTTCAAACTTAGCACTATTGGACCTACATTCATAGACAAAACAGGTAGAAAGGCATCATCTGATCACAGTGAAAAGACTTGCAAAGACCTGAACTTCTCACGAAGCTCTTTTCAAGATGTACAGGAATGCAAGTGTAGCTGCTCATGATCTACTACTTGTTACCATTCATATTATGTATATATATATATATATACGTGGAGATTTCTGATGAATTGGTGACTACATTCAGCTGATCATGAACCAAACTTCCACCCTAAGAGATCATATAGTTAGTTTAGCTCAAAATTCAGACATGATTTTTGCATTCCATCAAGAAAAGTAATTTCTAAGAGCTGATCATGGGTCACAATTTATACTGTGGAGGTGCAGGTTGAGGAAGCTTCAACCAGGATTAACAGGCTGCAGCATGATGAAATTAGCAGATTGCAGGGCAGCGCTCCATTAGGCGAGTTATCAGCATTCCAGATCTGTGGTCCAATCTGCATGTTTCAATATTACATAGCTCTTGAAAATGCTTTAATAGTAGCTTGGAATCCAAGTTTGAGATCTGCACTTGGCTCATGAATATTTGCTCTTCTCAAATCCTCAACTAAAATTTCTACTTTTGTTGTAATTACTTGAGTTCTGGCTTGTCTTATAAGTTTGAAAATCTGCAGTTTGCAGGTTTTGGAGTTCTAGCTTCTTGTATGCGTACATCTATTAGAAGTTTGTGAACCTTTTTTCTTCTCGTTCAAATTCTAAGTTGTTCTTGCCAGAAAAATTGCTTAGAATTTTGATAAATGTTTTGATCATATCCAAAAGGTTTCAAGATCCAAAGGGGTCTAATCCAAAACAGAAATTGCATGATGAAACTATCTCTGCATGTCCATAAATCACATATATAATAAATTCCTGAATATCAGAGTTCATGTGACTACTATCATGATCATGGCATCATGTCATTCATCATGTTTATCCTAATTGGGTGTGCTATTTTTTGCAGCTTCACGCTTAGACAAATCCAGGAGGAAACCAAGCTTAAAATTTCTTCTGAACTGTGGTACTCCTAATCTCTCACCAGAAGGATCAGACTATGGTTCAGAAGATAGTGCAAAGGTGGATCCTGACTGGCAATACTCCTCTGACAGGATTGAATCATCAGCTAAAAGGTTGAAGGTACAACAACATGAAGGTATAAAAGCTTTGTTCCCTGAGAAACCATCTGATGTAATTTGGCACCATCTCATGCATCTGCAAGATATCTTGTCGAGCTTCTTGATGCATTGGAATCACTAATTTTTCATTTTTTCATGTATGATCTGCAGACTCTCTACTTGAACACACAACAGTTCCCAGTAGTCTGCCAAGGGAGGGAGAAATGTTTTGCACAACCAACAGAAGATCAATATGGACTCGGAGGAGGAAGAGATCTTCAAAATGTGCAGCAAGGCCTGTAAGTACAGAAGTGGCTGCTGCTGATCATCAAGCTCGAAGTTCAACAGACTTCCCATCACAGCTTCTAGCAGTTGATGAGGCACCACCTGTTGCAAAGGATGATGCAGCTGCAATTCTAGCTCCCCCCAATATCACTGCTGCAGCTGCAAGACCACCTTCCAGCAATTTAGCATCAATGGATGAGGAGGATGAGGAGGAGGAGCATGATGATGGACCTGCTTCAGGAGCTGCAACACTACATCGTACCTATAGCAGACCCAAAAATGCGTGCAAAAAATCTTGTGTGAACTACAACAACTCTTCTTCTTATAATATGTCTAGCATGTCACATGACCCAGCTGCTCGGTCGAGTACAAGACCAGCTCGACTTCCTCCTTACCCATATGTGAGGGAGCCATCAATTCCACCCTTACAACGCCCATTGTCAGGAGCTGGTCGAAGATCAAAGAAGCAAGCTGACAAATGAGGATGCTGCATGATATTCTGAGATCATCCTACATGCTGAACCCAAAGCTGAAGATCCATCACACCCCAAAGTGCAACAACAAAGTTCTTCTGTCAGATTCTTTTTGTAAGTTCTTCATCTGCTGTAGTCTGAAGATCTTCTTCTATTTCACAACCCAAAAAAACATTTATCTACCAAATCTGCTGCTACATGCTGACACTATCGATCATGCTTACAACATCCCATTTTGCTTACTACACATTCTGTTGCAACATTTGTAAGGTTCATGATCAATTTGCAAGGCTCTCAGGGATTTAGAGATTCAGGTTCTAGATGTAGCTTTCTAATATCTAGCTCTACAGTGAATTAATCATACATTTGGGTTCTTAATTAAGAAGCTCTGCTACAATTGAAAGCAATTAGTGTAGTTTTAGTTGGTGGTGTTATAATTAGTGTGTATCTAAACGGTCTGAATCAAGGAGCTGCTAAGTTGCCGATCGCCTTGAGCATTATATTTAGCTCTAGAGCCCTCTCTGCCTTGCTAACTATATCTGTACAATGAATTAAGGTGCTACAAATTATGGTTTCCATGATTTGCAGTACCTTGGCGGCTCATCAATTGCTAGATGCTTCCGTGCAGTGATTGGGACTTTCTTGAAATTCCAGCTTGACGATTAGCAGGAACTACTTTTGTAATTACAAGCCTGCTGCACGTCTTGATCTCGCCCTCCTCCTGGTCCTTATAGATCTTCTGTTGGTTATGCAATGAGTCCCCCCCTTGGTAGACTACTTGGGATTGCTGTGTTTTCAAGCGTAGAGTCTGCAGACTAGACGTGGGAAAAAAGAATGGTTATTACTTGAGGAAGAAGTAGTTCAGCCATAGTTACACCCTAAATCCTAAAATTATAGAAAAGAACAGGAGGAGGTAACAGCATGTGATGATCCTAGGGATGCAGCTCAATGCAACAGCAAGCTCAACACAAGATATCTCGTAGAATCAGATAGGGAAAAATTATATGAGCTGGTGTCTTCAGGGAAGAGTTTTTTTAGTATACCTTCATGTTGTCGTAGCTTCAACCTCGTGGCTGATGATTGAATCTCGCCAGAGGAATATCCCCGATTTACCTTGGCACCATCTTCTGAACTATGGTCTGATCCTTCCGGTGAGAGATTAGGAGTCTGACCACAGTTTAGAAGAAACTTCACACTTGGTTTCCTCCTCGATCTGTTCAAACGTGAAGCTGCAAAAACTAGCACCACCCAATCAGGAAGAACGATGATGTCATACCTGGAATACTCTCAACAGGAATATGTTAGACATGTGATTTATGGACATGTAGCTCAGACAATTTCATGCAATTTCTGTTTTCCAGGATCAGACCCGTTTGGATCATGAAACCTTTTGGACACAATCAGAGCATCATGTGTATGCCGGCACAATTTTTCTGACAAGAACAACTTAGAAATTCAGGAAGAAAAAACGTTCACAAGTTCTTACATGATAGATGTGTGCATAGAAAAAGCTAGAACTCCAAAACCTGCAAACTACAAATTGCCCTCACCCCCGAACAGCGCTGGAAGAAACATGTTGGATCTAAGGTACCCTCCGATTACACTAAAGGTCTGTACGTTTTAACTTGAAGTCGGAACTTGCCATAAAAGCGCAGAGTCATTGCACGATGAGCTGCTTGTTTGTGTGAGGGTCCTTTGTACCTTCTTACTTTCAGACTTATTCTATCTCTAAGTACATACTTGCCCTTCTCTCCTTACAAACCTCAATACATGGTTCTTTCTCTAAATTATGTCCATTGTAATTAAAATGTCTATTAATTGAAAATTATGGCCAAACTTGTCACATTGTGCTTGAGCGATTACACCTATCAACACACACCTTTTCACACGTTTCAAAGGATGTGCTCATCTTGGACATAACAGAAGGAAATTTGAATTGATTTTATTGTAAGTGGAGTTGGAAATGCTTAGAAAGTACTTTCGCTTTTTCCCCTAGTTTTTGTGCTGTGCAGGAAGTGGCAATTGTCCCCATGAAGGTTTTGCCAGATTTGCTTATAAACTAGATGACAAAGTAAACAACATTTAAGCATCCTTCCATACTTCTGGCTACCTATTAGAACCTGTTATACATATCTGGAAACTTTTCTTTCTTTCTTGCAAAATCCTGAAATTTTGGACCATTTTTTTTCCATTAAAAAGCCGTTGTACAATATCTAGGTCGAAATCAAATTTATAAGAACAAAACTTTGTCACCAAATAAATCATTGCAAGGAAGCCCCCCCCCCCCACCCCTTCACAATCCACAGTTGTTCCGAACATCATTGCATGGTGTATGTAAAATGATGTCCTATTAATTACTATTTACTTTTACACTCAAACATCAGTGTAAGTGTATGTCAAATCATTCTCTAAATTTTACTTTTCACTTTGACACCAAACCCTACAAATAAATAAGAGTTGGGCAAGTATATTTGCAAGTGGGAGTAAGGTACCAATCTATATTCAATTTGATATGAACCCATGACCTAAGTGCAAGGGATTGTTTAGCTCCATAGTTTGTTGGGCCATAAGCTAGCTTAACCCCACATACAGCTTGGATGTGCAAGTAGTGTACACAACATGCTCATTTAAAACCCAAGAGGAAACAACCTCACATACAGTTTAGACATGCAAGGAGTTGACACAACATGTTCACTTAGAGCCTAAGAACGGACAACCTTACCAATCCACATTCAATTTGATATCAACTCATAACCTGTCTGAAAGGGATCATCTGACACCCATTAATTGTTCGGTTGTAAGCTAGCTTAACCCCACATACAACTAGGACATGCAAGTGGCTGCCATGGCATGCTCACTTCAAGCCCAAGAGAGGACGAAGTTTAGCATGTGACATTAACTTAAATCCATCACAATTATGTAATTGTAAGGCCATAAATGGGACTCCTCAATTATTGATTGGCTTTCCTCTCCACCATCATACCCCTTCACTTCAAGTTAAATACTCTAAGCCTTTAATTCAAATGGAAGGACAACTAACAACGTGGAGGGAAAAAATTTGCCTGGAGCTTTCTATGTGCCATGAACATTAATGATAGGCATTTATAAGCTGGATGGTGTCGTTGTATAAATAGTCCCATGGTTGGATCTTCAAGTAAACCCAAAATAGCTAATATTCTCCAAATTGGAGATTTCTAGGTTTGTTGACCACCTACATTAGGGAACAAAATTCTATAATAACCACTAAACATAGAGGGAATATTGCATGGTTAAAACATTAAACTTAAAACACTTGGAAGGTGGATGCCATTTTAAGTATTTATGTGTATAGGGTAGGGTCTTTCTTCCAAAGGTCCAGGCCTAATTTCCCAAGGGGATACGTGAAAAATAGGGGAGGTTGACAAGAGGAAACCACTTTCAGCATAAAGTACAAAAGGTGCAAAAGGCCTTTCATTCAAATGGTGCAGGTTTCCTTCCATTGATGAAAGCATCTTTTGTGTGGGAGGGTGGTTTCAAATATAAAGAGATTTTTTTAAAATAGTAAAGTGCATTACGGATTATTGAAGTTGATATGTGTACAAGGTGTTTGTTCTTTTTTAACAACTAAACAAAGATGCAATGATGTCCCATTTAAACAACTATAAAGTACATGCTCCACATTTTTATCATAAAAGAGTTCTGGATTCAGAGAGCATGCCTTGGAGCCCATAAAATATGTAATTGAATCTTAATGTTTCTATACCTTGTCCTTGGGTTTTAAGAAAACCAATACCCATCAAAGAGTGGCATAGATGATCTAGACAAGTGTTTCGGTGGAAAACCCAATAGGTGCCTTTGTTGTTTTAATATGTGTTCCTAATTTGGATTGGGAACTTTTCAAATTAAAGATCCATTGCAACAAAGTTTTGTTTGTAAAGGGTTCCAAATTGTAAATTCAATTTGAAACAACCTGCCACAACTCATCCATTTCTTTTGCCCAATGAAAAGAATGAGAAAACGACCTTCCACTTCCGATATGAACCAAATATTGGTTGCACTTTTGAATCTGATAAGAACTGACTACCAAAGTGGTAGGTTATTTTGCTGTTTTATTCATTGAATGAAAGGAACTTACAAGTTTTTATCAAATGAGGACCTTCTTGATTGTTTCGGACCTAGTTTGATCAAATTTTAAGGATAGAGGCAAGCCCAAAAACCCCACAAGTACTTCTCACCCACTTGCTTTTTCTCTTTTTGTTATTTTGAAGCATGACAACAGACCCAACCTGACAAGCCATTTGCATCCCCAACTCAAGCTTATTGGCAGAGGGGCCAATTGGTCACTTCCTCATTTTGAAAGTAGGTAATTGGGCCTTAAGGTAGGAACACATGTTGGGCCATTGTTTACTCTTGTGAAGAACCTCCTGTTCCAGTTCTAAAGAGTAAATTAGAACAATTCTGGTCATTTAAAAAATTATTTCTAACTTTTGGTTCTGAAAATTAGACCCAGTTCTTGTCCTATTTTAAGTAACCCAAATTGGAAATGGTGGTTAATTTCTGGTTAGCCCTCGGTTCTTTTACCTTTTTTTTCTTAGAGAAAGTTTCAGTTTTGACCCTGGTTCCACAAATAAATAGAACTAGGAACCCAGTTCCAAGTCTGATTTTTAAAAGGTTATAGTTCTTGTTTCAAAAATTAGACACACTTACAATTCGATTTTTACTAACTAAAATCAGAATTGATGGCTCAAAGCCACCAAATCAGGCACTTGTGCCAAACTAATAGGAACCAGTAGTACTCCTAAATGTACTTATTAAATGTGTGAGAAGTGTGATGTTACAATTAGTGTTTGTTGGGTAGTTTTTTTATTTTGTTAAGAATCTCCAGTTTCGATTTTATGGAAAATTTGAGAATTCCAGAACCTCCGATTCAAGTTTTTTAATATTTTTTAAATTATGAAAACCTTCCATTCCAGGGTTTTAAAATTGTGATGAAAAAAATAGTGATTCTCATGAATCTTAGAAATAAAATAACCTCCAATTCTAGTTTTATGAAAAAAAATAGAATTGCAGAACCTCTGATGCCAGTTTTATGGAAAAAAATAGAATTGTAGAACCTCTGGTTCGAATTCTTTAATTTTCCAAACGTCTCTGAATTAAAAAAGTCTCTGGATCCAGGTTTTTGAATTATTTCCAAAAAAGCCTAGTGGTTCTCATAAAAAAATCAACAGTTTAAGGTAGGTCTTTTAACCCGATTCTTTGGATTTTTTAGAACCTCAGTTAAATGTCAAACCTGGGTTTGTGATCCTCCCCCCTTCTGCAGCCCCCTCAAGGGTCAAAACCCTTGGGTTTCTGATGGGTGATTGGTAGAAGCTGCCAATCTACCAAAGGGTTACTCATCATGAAGTGTTGTGAATGCCAAGAGTCCAATGTCTATTGTTATTTTTTGCATTTTGGTGTTGTTTGTTTCTTTGCAAGTAAGTGTGTTTAACGCTTGTTATTCAACAAGAACGGCATTGCTTAGCTGGTTCTTGCAATTGAGTGGACTTTTAGTTGCTTGGTGTTTATTTTTAGAGGAAATGCGGATCACGATGGAAAAATGGTTGGTGCTAGTGCTTCAAAAATGGCAAGAGCAAGATGCAATGCGAAGATAAGAGGAAGGCCTTGCTAAGACTATAAGAGGGCAGAAACACGAAGAGCTAAGTTTTCTATGTTTAAGTGATGAATTGTGGGTTTGCACAATACTTATCATTGTCTTTGTGGTGCAATTGGGGAAGAATGCTCCATTGCAGATCTTTGGTTTTCTACCTTGTTGCAAACACTTCCGCTATGTATAAATAGAAGATATTCTTTCAGAATTCAAGGCTAGATCAAGGGAGATGACAGTGTCTAGAAATTTCTTGAACGATCATAGTGGCTAGTTCAATGTGTTATAATTTCTCAAGGTTGTTGGGGAAATGTATTAGATAATCTAAATTATGAACATAGTACTTACACTTCAGTGGGAACTCCAAAGAAGATGGAATTTTGGGAATATCATTGGGTTTGAAAGGGAAATATTGCAATATCATGATTTCCTTCTTTTTTGTCCAATTGTTAATGGGAGAAATTTGATTTGTGGACTTTTTTGTTTTCAAGAGCACAAGTTTTGAAAAAATATGGCAATGCACATTGGAAAAATTATATGGCCTAATGTTTTACTTTGGATTGTGAAAGCAAAAGAAGGTTACACATCTGAGAGATAGGAAGGCACAGCAAGTAAAAGGGGGACATGCATCTTAATGAATCCTATATGGGCAAAATTTGTGAGAGATTACACAAACATGGTTGAGGACAAGGAGGATAAGTCTTCAATGTGTGGGAAATTGATCCCAAATAAGGAGAGACTCTTGTGGTATGCCTTGAAGTTGGCCTTGGAAATCCATGAGCCAACAAGATCTAATAAAAGCCTAAAACTCTCATGGGACAATCAAAAGAGTGGAAGAAAGATAATTATGCCAAGATTGGATTGAATTTACATTCCCATCTACTTAACCTCCAACCAAGCTAGCAATAGTTCCCATTACTTTGTGAAAGGGGATGGAATTAAGTCAAATCACCATCTTGTTAATTGTGGGTTAGAAATTGCTATAATTGTTCAAAGGACCTCGGTTGGAAAATGAATACCCATTTTTTTGGAAAGGTTAAAAAGAAAATGCATAAAAATCCAACTGGAAGGGCCTATATTTTTTACAAAATTAAGGAAAGTCATTAGGTTTTATAATTTTTTTTGCAAGGGTTGCAAAATTCTGCAACAAGGGGTATTAGCTAAAGCAAGACTTGGAATGCATTCAAGGTAACCTACAAAACGTGGTTCAAGATGAAGGGCTACAACAACAAGCGAATACACTTTGGCTAAGTCAAGGAGGTGGAAAATGTGAAAGCAACTAGACAATAGATTAAAGTAAGACTCACATGGAAAAAAAAAATTGCATTATAACCAAGGATTTCTTTGTAGCCATTAAACCAAAGCCTAATAAAGTGGGAATTTCTACCCTTAAGGATGATGTAAAAGTGGTAACCACAAATCAAATTAAAATGGAATGGATTTGCTACAACTTTTACAATAAGCTTTATAAAGCCCAAGAAGATCATTTTGGGAATAAAGAATTACAACATAAGGTCTTTGACTTTCTCCCTAGAAATTTTTTCGAAGGGATGAATAAGAAGTTCATCACACCTCTTTCTTTGGAAGAACTTTAAACAAGAACAAACTCCATGGGAAAAAACAAGGCCCTAAGATGTAATGGCATGCTAGTGGAGATTTACACCTTCTTCTAGGATCTAATTGGCATAGACTACTTTTGGATAATTGAAGTAACAGTCAAGGATGGTGGTTGTTTTTGGTTAAGAACACAAATTTGAAACATGAATTGAGATTTTATTTATTTTTAAAAATTCCTAAAGTAATTTGGGAGTCATACATTTTGAGGTAATTATTAGGCAATTAATTGAGTAAGTATAATTCACTTATGAATTTCCAAAATTAAAGCCATCAATTTATGAAGGGGCCATTTTAAGTATGAAAACAAAATTTTAACAATTTCCAATTTTTTAAATTCCAAAATTAATTCCAAGCCATGTATTAGTGCATGCAATTGATAACATGAGAAAAAAATAATTTATACTTATGAAAACATTTAAAATAAAAGGCCAAGGAAAATGATTTGTGCATCTTTGGTCTCTAACCATTCCTTGAGGTGGTTCCTAGTGGTCCACCCAAACATGTTTTTTCCCTAAATTGAAATTTTCTTTTTGATGCCATGGCAAAGATGGGAATGGTTTATGAATTCATTAAGATGGTAAAGTTGTTGTTCAAGGATGTTGCAAAAACAATCTATCCAAATGAGTGTATCACCAAATCATTCAAAATAAAAAGTGGGTTAGGCAAAGGTGCTTGAGCTAGTTCCCTATCTAGTCTTTCTTGTTGTAGGGGAAGTTTTGAATTTCATGTTCAAAGAGGCTATCAAATTTAGGGACATTAGAAGAATTACCTTGTTAGGAAAAATAATGCAACAAACATCTCATAGTATGTTGATGATACAACCCTAATTATTTGGGGAAAACAAAAGAGCTTGTCAAATGTTGTTAGTGTATTACAATTTCTTTTAAACATAAGTGGGTTGGAGCTAAACAAGGAAAAGTTCATGACCTATTGGAGTCAAAAGCAAAGTTACAAGAAATCGGCATGGATAGAAAAGTTCAAATGGAGGTGGGCCCCTAATGGTGAACTATTCAAAATGTTCAACGTCTCTTTTAGGATTGGTTTGGATGGCAAAGAGGTGGACCCCTTTTTTATTGAAAAGATCCATACAAAGCTAAAATTTTAGAACACAATCCACTTATCAATAGTGGGTCGGGCCATAATTGTCAATTTTGTTTTGGAATCAACCTTGTGGTTTTTCATCAGCATATTTGATGCGCTCCCAAGCTCCTTAATAGGCTCAAATGTGATTTTGAAGTGAAAACAATGGAAAAATAAGGAGTTGGGGCACGTTCCCTAGCATAGCACTTTGGGGGTAAAGGGGCATGCTAGAGCTCCGGGATGGGACTAGGAAGAATGACAAGCAATCACTCACTCACACGAACTTGCACAAAACCAAATAACAAGGTGGTTAATGCATAATTTGAACACTTTTGGTGCTAGGACGAGCCACAAACAAACTTGGACTCACAAAACTAACCACGGCCCAGACTTGGGTAAAGCCACCACCTTCCCCCTTATAATATACTATGTGCCTCTTCACGAGGCCCACATCCAAATGGCATTTTGTCCCAAGACTCCCAAATGGGAGTCCAGAAATTCCCAAAATTGGGACTCTTGCAACTTTGGGGCCCCATAACTTTATGTGAAAACCTCCAATTGAGATGAGGTCTAAAGTAAAGTTATAGTCATTGTTGAGATCTTTTCAACGGTATGTTGCATGCCACCTACACAAAAGGAAATCGGGTCAATTCCTGACTTTTAATGGTTCGGAGTCAAATTACCAATTTGACTCCCGTCCTTTTGGCCATAACTTGTGTTTTAAGTGTCCAAATGGGTCATGCAAACCCATTTTAAATATTCACGTTTCAATAGCTTTCCAATGATATAAATAACTCTTCAATCCAATGGGTTTTGACCCTTGAAATTGTTCCCTGAAGTGGGAGCTCACTTGGGAGTGTGAGGGTTCATTCTTTCACACTCTCCTACACTCCCAAAAGTATAAGATGTGCCTCCTGAGCTTCTCTTTTGTTCCGCACTCTTGCAAGCCCTTGCTTTGGTTGCGTACCCAAGGCTAAAGTTACGACAATATTGGGGGGTACAAAGAAATAGATAAGGAAGTGTAAATATTTACTCTAGAACTTTTTATGGGTTGGAGGTGATCAACACATTAACATTAAGGTAAACTAGTTTGATTGTTGTGCAAATAAAGGTATCGAAGGTCTTGGCTTCATTAACCCTAAAATTTTCAATTAAATTGGAGAGATGTTTAGAACAAACATAAAGCCAAGAAAAACTTAGGTTATTGTGGCACCAAGTGTTTGTAGTCAATAGTTGGTGGGCCAACATTAATCACAACATCCCAACAAATTGCTTGTCTAGTGATTGCGATTTTAGAATCTGTCACCCACAAATTTTGGTTTTATTGAAGAGCTATCAAGGCATGGGAATTTGCCTTCTCATTCCTCTTTTAGCTTCAACTACCTCTAAACACTATTGGGTCAAAAAAAAACTTTGAAGCTTGAACAATGTTTGTTCAACAAATGTTTACTTAATAGGGTTAAGAAATTCAACTCTTTATAGTCCTTACTTAAAAGAGTCGCTAGGTGGACCATTTGGAATGAAAAAAAATGATCTAGTCTTCAACAACAAGTGGCATGAGGCCAAGTTTTGAATAGTCATGTGGGAAAGGTTGATTGACTATAGGATATTTAAATGGCAAGATGTGTTGCAACAAATTAAAAAAAACCTAGACAATGATAATACAATCTTAGAAGCGTTTGATATGGTCTAGGGTTCGCATCATGTTATTTATTTGTGTGATGGCTAAAAGGTTAGATGGTGTTATTGACCACCTTTTAGTGGAAATATTTCTTGGTAAACTTTCAAGATTTGGTTGAATTCTAGGTTTGTCTTCCCCCAATCCCTCTGCCCTTTTATATGGTGTCTTTCTTTGTAATGGACTTTTCCATTTGTTTAAATAATAATAATAATAATGTACTAAATCATGACCTTCTTGACATCTAGGCCATTGTGTATAGGGGGGAAAAGAAAAACCTAACAATGATTTTACACCATGGTGAAGGCATTACCTAAATTAGGCTTGCACTCAACTCCGAGTCATGTGGGCCCTTATTTTAGTAATCCTTCGGCCTTTGGTTTTACCATACACCTCACATTTGTTTGACCTTTACATTTTCATCTTTTGGAACAAGGTAATTTTGAAAGTTCATGTTGTAATGCATTTAGCTCAATTTAAAGGTTGTTTATAAAACATTCAAGCATCAAATGAAGCCTTAGCTCAATCAATTTTGTTTATTCATATATTTCCTATGTCTCAAAACCACCATTCTATTAGAACTCCATCAATGGGATGGAAATTTTATCGTTATTTCCATCTTTTACTAATTGTGGGTCTTTGTGTTGTTGGTTCAATGCAATCATTTTCAAAGCTTTAAAGGATACAACTTTCCAAAAACAATTTCAAGGCTCAAAAGGATTTGAACCTCCAAATAACCCATTTGTGAAAATCCTAATGATCAATGTTATTTTTTAGGTAATTTTTAATGTTGCCCAAATGATGATCGTACATAAGATGTACAAAAATACAACACATTATTTGTGTGTTAATCAAATCAACTTTTTCATTGTCATCTACACAATAAAAACTCCCAATAAAGAAGTTATACCATGTGGTTTCCAGATTTTTCTTTGAGCATGCAATTTTTTAAAATTTTCTTTCAGTATTTCTTCACTACCATTTTTTGGATTCCTACTTGTTTATGTTTGGACACTTGGATTTTCCTCAGATTCATTTTCCAAAACCACATCTTTCATACGTATTTCGATTATTTCATTATTCCCACTTATCGTATTTTAATTTGTAGAGGATTGTTCCATTAGCAGTTTCACAAAACTATGTCCAAAGATAATATAGAAAACAACTATTCTTCAACAGACTATGCAAAAAATCTAATAAAAATTTAAATTGAAAAAAAGAAAAAAAGAATACAAAAAATGCATTTGCAAGCAAATGGGTTTAAAGGTTTAGAAAGAACATTTATAAACAATGGAGTTTAAGGTTAAAAGAAATTGTCAACAAATCATTCGCTTTTCTTTCTCATCTCATCATGAAAAAATAAGTTTAGGTTTAAGAGTTTTAGATTTAAATTCAAAGGTTCAAATTTTGATCTTGCGCATAAACAAACAAAACAACAAAATATGAAAACTGACAAACTACATTAAAACATAATTATTCAACTCAAAACAAAAATGACAAACAAAAACAAAAACAAACAACATAAAAAGCAAAGGAAAAAAAAACTTGAGAAATTAGGAAAAAGAAAAAAACCTGTTGTTGGATGAAGCTTGTTGGTGATGTTCCAAGCTCTTCCACCTGCACAAGAAAGTGAAGAAGGAGTACCAATTGACAAGGCAAAGTAGCAAGGCACGAGAACGAACAACAAGACAACAAAACAACAATGGGAAGGGGGCAAGAGGTCCTTGAAAATGGCGGGCAACAAGGCAACAAGGTGCAAGGATGCACTATGGTAGGGCAACAATGGCAGGGTGGCAAGCACAAGTAGCAAGGTGTGACAACAAAGAACAACAAGGTGTGAAAGTGACGCAACAAGGTGTGGAGTAGCAAGGTGCAAAAACAAGGCACATGAGTAGCAAGGCACAAGAGTAGACAAGACACGACAATAGCAAGGCATAAGAATAGACAAGACACGACAGTAGCAAGGCTCAAGAGTAGACAAGACACGACAGTAGCAAGGCATAAGAATAGACAAGACACGACAGTAGCAAGGCACAAGAATAGACAAGACACGACAGTAGCAAGGCACAAGAATAGACAAGACACGATAGTAGCAAGGCACAAGAGCAAGCAAGGTGAGGCGCAAAAGCAGCAATGCACAAGAGCAGCACAAGAGCAACAAGACAATGAAAGTAAAAACCAAAAATAAAAACAAAACCAACGTTAAAAACTAAAAACATTAACAAAACAACAATGCTACAAGGGAAAAAAAAAACCACATTAAGGGGAGTCAAGAAACAACACCCTTTTATGCAAGTTTTTAGGGTTTGCAGGAAGGAGTTGTTGCAATGTGGTGGCTCCAAACTAACCTTAATTTTTCAAGCAACTAAACCTTGAGACCCAGACTTGGGTAAAGGGTTTGACCTTACTTGGTTCTTAGGTTTTCATTTTCATTTTCAAAATCTGGTTCTCACATCCAGTTCTCACTTGTGTGAGAACCAATATCCCAGTTTTCAGTCAGGGTATCACCCTGAGATATCCCATATGAGAGGATCATAATGGGATGCCCAGAGTGTTTGTGATACCCGCCCAACACTGCAAAAAACAGTGCTAAAAGGAGAGCTCCTGATTTGGAGAACCAAGAATGAGGCTAGGGACCAAGGTAGAGTCCAACTCAAGGATTCAATTTGATTCAAATCAGTCCAAATTGGTTCCTAGGAAATTGGACCCTGGACCCTCGTCTAAAGTGGGCCTTCATCACCTAGTTTGCACACATGATTATGGTGTTTAGAAGCAACGAACAGAACTCTAGGGTCTTTAGTTTTAGCATTGTACCAGTCTGGCTACAGGTTCAGCCAAGGCATTGGGTGGTGAGCCTGCTTTTTATCAGCGAACATTAGAGTCATCTGTAAAGTCATCCTGTCTTCACTCTGTCTTTGGGCCTGCTTTCACTCAGTCGAATCCACAAAGCAAGGAAATTTATTAAATCTCAGTATGAAATGCTGAAACCCAGCATTTCATGCAGAAGGTTCGAGAGTAATTATAGTAGTTGTTTCGGTAGGAGCAGTGAAAATATAAGTAGCAACAGTGGAGGCGCTCAGGAAAAAGGAAAGACAGGATGAAACTCAGTTTATCACCAAAATTGCTGGGAAAACTAGTTTGTGTCCCAGTTATTGGGTTTGGTAAATTTTCCATTAGCAGTTATGTGTTTGGTGCCCAATTATGCCGAAACTGACCGTCCTCACTCCCTAATCGGGAGACTTCACTGATAACTCTATTGTCGCCCATAGGTGCCTACTATGTAGTACTCCAAGACACTAAACACCCCATCACACTTTGAGTGGTGTCACAAGATGTTATGAACCCTAAACATCTTGTGACACCACGCAAAACTTCTTGTGACACTAAGCAAAGTGAGTCTGCAGTCAAGGCACAAAACCTGCCTGTAGGAAGCTGGGACCATATTGACACAAATTGCACTTGTGTTTCGGAGATCAGTCCAGGTGTTTCTGAGAGAAGGAAGTGTTTAGGCCCAATCATATTTTGTTTCAAAAACAAAGAAAGGGTAAACAAGCTTCTCATCTGCACTCTGGTTCTGAGCTCTTCTGCCCCCCAAACCCTTGCCCCCCCCAATTATGGCAAGAAGTTCAAACCAGCAACAGAAGAAGAAATTGGAAAGTTGGCAGAAGGAAGAGGTGAGGAACATAGAGCAGATGGACAATAGCAGCAGGAGCAAGACAATGACATGCCGAGGTCTTCTGGCATCCACCGAGTAGCCGTCGCTGCAACAGCCAAGGAGCTTGTGCATCTCTCTCACCTGCTTTCATCCAGACAGATGAGCTGCAGGAGATTACAAGGGGTGCTGCCACTGCAGCCAATGAGAAGGTTCTCTGACTAAAGAAGGTGGATCAATCTGTGGGAGACATGTCTCATGTGGGGATGATGAACATTTGTTGGAACTTTTGTGCCAATTGCTTGTTCTTGTAGTACCCTTTGGGTTTGAAAGTTTTGTTGAACTTGTGGGCCACTTTGAGTCAATGTGAATATTGATATACTTGTTTGCTACTATGTCAAAATATGGTATGTTCATGATTTTTTGAGCAAATATGTCTGGATTCTTGTTGGTCTCTTGTTCTTGAGATGGTGTTGATTTTGAAAGGTAGCTAGTTGCACAATTGATATGATAGTGGGTGTTAATAATTTTGGAGCTCTTGAATGTTCCTGTGCACTGTGAAATGCAGTTACACTCAGAGATGTGTGTAGATCAATTTTTATCTGTGTCATGAATGTGTAGGGAATATTCATCGATGCTTGGTTTTGAAAGAGGATACCTGTGTCACTCAATGGAGTCACTTTGAGCAGACAGCCCTCTTCTCTTTTGGCTACACAGCTTTCTAGAGCATGAGGGCAATGGAATGGGTTCATTGCAGGGAAGGGATTTTATATAGAGGAATGCCCTGAGTTGAGGCCATTCTTTAATTTGAAGCCCTGAAGCCAAGGGCAGTAGCAAGAGGCCCAGGCTGAAGAATGCCTGACATGCCTAGGGCATTCCTTGACATAAAGAAACAGGTACATCTGTTCATCACATGTGGTGTAGTGCATTTTCACCCTCATTTCATGGGAAAGCATGCATTACACCCCAGTGAAATGCCCTGTCACTGATAAGGGGGTGCAATGTGCTTTATAAAAGAGCACACATTGGCAAAGGGAAATCAGGCCCAACACTTTATGGTTGCTGCAAGCACAATGGATGTGGTGTGCTTTTTGGTGTTGAAGCTTATGGCTTTTTGAGGTGGTGCAGAGGTGAAGCGTGGCAGTGCTGTTCGGTTCAAGAGAACAAATGGACTGGTGGAACAGGTGAAAAGACAGGTGTGAAGTCTGGTTCTTCCTAATGGTTTTGAGTTTTTCCTTGTGTTGCATAAGATATGAGGGTGGTAGGACAGGTTGCTTGGTTTTCTTAGCTAGCAGAATCCAAACAATACTAAAGCAGTTGGCTGCAAGATTTTGATTGCAAGTCCTGGTGTAATGCTGAAGCTGCAGAACGTTGTTGGCCATTAATTTCTTGGTGATGTCACTCTTACCTGATGGTGATGAAGATTATGCCCAAATCTTTCCCACAGACTTTGAGTTGTATGAGCAGACAGTGAGATTGGCTTGAAGAAATATGAGCTTTTCATTCAGCTACAACAGCTCAGATTTCAACATTCCAATGCTTCACATTGATTTGCTTATGAAAAGGGTGTTCATTTATTCTGATGGAACACATGCAAATGGTTTTCAATGGTGTTTTGACCTTTGTGGTGTTGAGGAAGTGTTCATAGTTTGTTGAGCAAATATTCATAATTTGCCTTGAAATTTCCAATGATTTGTGGAGCTGAAAAACACATTGTGAGTTGTCATTGAACATCCAATTCTGCCAAACAACCATAATATTTGAGGTCTACCATAACAGCAACCAACCAGCAAACATGAAAAAAGGAAACTCAATTCTCTCAAGAAAATAGAAACAAGACCACAAAATAAAATTGAGACAACACTGAATTTCAGCAACAGTCATACACATGTTCCTGAATTTCAACAGCAACATGACACTAGAGATCAAGTTCCATAAATGCAATTGGTCCATCAGGAGATTTGACCCATATTAATTCTCATTGAGTAGCATGCAAATGCTTGTATGCCAAGAAGCATGACTACAGAGTAAGATCTCAATAGCAATTGGGGATTTGAACCTAATTGAGTCCCCAAAAACTGTCCAACCCTCAGTATGGAATGAAAAAGGAACACAAAACCTGACTTGATGTCTCTTTTTCCTTGACTGGAAGCTATTAAAAATCTCCAAACTGGCCATGAATCTGGATTATTTGGAGACAAAACCCCTCTGCCTCAAGGTAGCTTTTCAACACAAATCTAGAAAAACTCTTGACTCCACAAGAATTTTTTTGATCCAACCTGACTGTTTCCTGTAATAATTTCTCATTAGATACACATTCAACTATGAGTATCCAGCCTTCATTTTTCTGTTACCCTGTCTGTGTACTCTTGGCAATGATAAAACTGCCAGAATACATGCCTAACTCTACTCTAACTCTTTTGACCTGTCATGGCTACTTCGTGAGTCCACATCTCCATTACCCAAGTGATTAGAGCCTTGGATGCTAGGTAGACCCCTTGTTGCAGAACTCTTCACTCCCTTGAAGTATGTGGAATAAGGAAACATATTGGCACAACACTGTCTCCACCCTACCCCAGGAGGGAAAATGAACTTGTCAGGAACAAGGCATTCAACTATGACCAGACACTCCTGACCTATACTAGGGCGCAAGCATATTACCATGACTCTGAAGCCAAGTAAAACATTAGATGCCAAATCATTGCAAAACTGGTAAAAATGACTCTTGTACATTAGTGACAACCTGACCACCTACCATATCTCATAATGCAGTTTGGAATCCAAGAATTATACATCAATGAGATATTGAGCTTACTTGATGCTGCATCTCCATCATCTAGAGAGGTTTCCAAAAGTTTTTGGACTGCTATACAGTCCTTTAGTTCCCACTGGCATTCAGCCTCCCTGCCTGGCCCAACCCTGTGTTCAAATTGCCACAAGAAAAACAGTGGGACATACTTAGCCAGGAAAAATAGACCACTTTATGTAGCCAAAATTGGCAGGGTTTGGTGAAAGATGACAGCACCCTACTGGACCACAATCCATGGGAAATCTGCTCTACAAATGTTGCTCTTGAGATCAGTGACATTCACAGCATGCATTTGCTATCAAGAGAACCATTATATCTTCTGCTCACTAAAAATTAGCTTTTCCCAGTTAAGGCTCATCAATTCAACTATTGGAAAAAAAACTGATATGCAACTTCTCACAAGCTCAATGCCATTGCAGTTGGCAACAACAATCTTCCCAGACAGCATGTCTGTGACTAAACAGTATGTTCTGAATATACCTTGCTCCATAATTTGAAGACTCCTCAATAATTTTAACTGCCATTGGCTTTGCCTCTGGAGAGAGAAGGACAAGAATTTCTGCCACTGCAGCCCTGTGCCGCAAAGAATCTATTCCCAGTAACACAATGATTAGAATTGAACATACTCAATTTCACACATGAAACACAGAGCACAAAAGCATAAAGATGCATATAACTGGTTTTCCCTCCTAGCAGACCTGAACAGCAGTGCTCTCAAACAATTTTAAGCTCATTGCTGGAAACTCTCACATATGAGTCTAGATGATAGACTGAAAAAATGACACACCAGAATATTTTTCAAAGAAAGCACTATTTGCATCCAAGAGCGATTTTTCACCCAGCTCCCTGCAAAAGAAAATCACAATTGCACACAAACAATAAGAAAACCACTTCAGGAGTACCCTTCTCCCAACTAATGTGAGGAGACAAAAGAAAAAGATCTCCAAGGACTGCTTGTGATGCTTACTTCAGGGAAGACCTTTCCACCAGTATCACACTATGAACAAGCTTTTCTGAGTGTGTTTGTGGACTTGGAAGATTGTCCACAGTATTAAAAAAACGAATCTGCAGCCCAGATACAAACCCACACAACATTCAGATGCTATTGAAACCAACCAAGAGACAAAAGACAGAGTGAGCTGCCCCCTGAATAGCCACACCACAAAACTTCAAGAAAATCTCAAAATCTGCCAGACTTCCAGAGGTAACAGATGCTACAATAGTCTCCCGATAGTCCTAGCTAATCATCCAATTGGAGTGTTTCAGATACATTTTTTAAAGATGTTGGAGCATGTGACAGATTGCAGTGACTGCTCTGAACAATAAAATTCACATGCAAAACTGTACCCTACATAATATATAAATTGTCTGCTCTATATCAAAACGTCTAGACAGTTTACCAACTGCTTAGTCTATCCTTGATCCAGGCACCCAAACTAAAGAATCAAGAGAAAAAAATGTGAGCAAGGATTGTTACCAGGCACCGATGCACATCAGGGCTTGATGAGTCTAATTGCAACTGTCTTTTCACTGCCTGCAAGCCAAATTTTGACTTAAAATACATCACAAAAATTTCATCCTCTAGAGAAATCCAAATCCAGACATGAGTTCAAAGCAACTTCCTTCTTTGCTAAGATTACTAGCACAGAACAAGTCACTCCAATTGTCCTTGCTCAGAAGCTAGATTCCAGCATTTTGAACTGACATTCTGTACCTGAAGTGCCAGCAAATGTTTCTGCTTTCGGAAGAAAACTTCAAATGCAAGCAGATGGGTTTCAAGTGAGTCCCCAGAGTGGTCTTGCAAAAGTTTCAAATACTTCATGGCCTCACCCAAAGGATTTTCAACCTGAATAACAGCAGAAATGTTTGAGTTTGCACACAAGGTCACAAAACTGGACCCTTTTTCCACAACTGAAAGTTTCCAATTCAGCACTAGTTTGCTGTCTATTCCAGTTCCATGCACCTCCTCTAAAGTGATGTACTGAATTACAGAGATCCTCAATCCACCCACTACTAAGGAAACAAAGAAAAGAAATTAAATATAGAGGAAACCCAGGTGGAATTTCCATACATGCATGAGCTTGTCTCCATTGGGATCTGTGTCAAGAGGTCGTGATGTCTGAGAACCTTTCTTCCCTCCTTTGCTAGCTATGATAGTAGCAGCCTCTTCCTCTTTTGCCCTGTCCTCTGCTTCCTGCCAACCCTCACATTGAGTTAAGCTTCAGTACACCCCTTGCTCAAAACCTAGATGCAAACCCGATTTCCCAAAAACCTGACCTCTTGGAGGCAACTGTTCCCTGCCATCTTCCCTGTCAATCTTATTAACAAGGGACCTTGAGTTTTTCAATCATCCAAACTGGGGTGTGATAGGGTCCAAACCTTCTTTGCACGGGCTTCAGCTTTACGCATCTTCTGGCGCATTTTCTTACGTTCAGCTGCAGGCAATCCTGCTACAGCAGCTTCATCCTCCTCTGCTGCTGCCTTTGGTGGACAGTCATGGAGTTTTATGTAGCACCTGCACATTCGGATGTTGTATTGAAGCCTTGATGCAAGAGTTTCACAATCTTTGGACTAGCCTAGAACAGTTTACATGTCCTTCAAAGACCATTTTTTGTCTATAAGAAAGAGGCAGGTAAGACTCAATGTTGGAAGACTGAAGATGCCACTAGGTTCTTTTGATAGTGGATTACTCTGTTTCAGCAAACGATCAAGAGATCTCATTGTGAGTTCAAGATTCCTTTTTTAGAGCACAATGACTTCACCTAATAGCAGCCCCTGCAGCTTTGCAAAAGAAGCGATGGGAGTGCAAATGGTCCTGGAACCGGAGCATGCGTATATATGCCCGCAGGGTCATTTTTCGCAAGCAGTATGTGTGGAAGTCAAATTGGTCTTCCACCATATCGTTGTAGTGCTTTTCAACAGCCAAATACTTCTTCAGTGCCTTTCCCATCATACCTTGCCTGAAATAGCTGTCACCAGATGCCAGCTCATACCTGCTTCCAACTTCACAGTGGCTCATTAAGCACCTCCCTGCAGACATAGCATATTACCAGACCCTACCCTTTGCTGTGGTCTTTCAGTTACAGACCAAAAATTGTCATGATCAATCCCAAGGCTCAAGGCATGTCATACTGAACTGAGGTGCAAATAAGGGATGAAACTACCCAGACCTCAGACCCAAATAGATCATAAATGTCTCAATAGTTTCCAGGTTAAAACTTTCCTCCTGTACATCCTCCTCAAGCCTCTTGTTGTAAACTCCAATTCAATCTACAGGCAACTAATAGATGAGCAGGTTGAACTAAGATGGTAGCAACTCACATTCAGACCCACTTAATCCAGAAAGAGATGAGGTGAAAAGAACAACTAACCACATGCACTGCATGTCAAACAAGTTGTTGTGTTGATCACCATCTTTTGTGAACAACACAGCTGTCTTCTCTGCCAGCTCAACCTGAACCATATATGATATATCATTGTCAAACTTCAGAAACAGCTTAAGCTACAGGAGACAATATGTGAGAAGTATGAGTTACATGGGTTCATAGAAAAGAGAGGAGTAGCACTTTCAAACAGTACCTGATCTGCCTGTAGCATGCGTTTTACACTTTCACTATTTAAAAAGCGGTCTGCAAGGTCCATAGTCCTGGCCTCATCAGCCAATGCAGCTGCTGCCACAGCATCTCCAGCATGCTTCAAAATTCTTCCCTGAAAGCAAGGATGCAGCTTCAGAAACATCCAAATCAAACCCCACTTACAAATACAAGTTTCAGACATCAGCCACATCACAGTACTACCAACTTACTGATCTGGCTCTAACTGCATTTCAGCAGACAGATTCCTGCTTGAAAAATGCGTTTGTGCCATGAAATAATCTTGAACATGAAAGGGAGACCTATAGCATAACAGGAAAGGCAAACTGCTGTTAATGTACTGAAATGTTTACCTTGACAAGATACAAGTCGATGTTTGTGGGTGTCTGGACAAGTGCTGCATTTATCTTCTCTAGGGCCTTATCATATTGCCGCCTTCGGTCAAAATGCTGGAAAAAAAAGATCAGCCACAAGTTCATCATCTCTCAACTTCATATTAGCTGGAAAAAATGTCAACAATGGGCATGTGTTGAAGGTTTAGGGGCCTGGACAAATGACATGAACACTGCTCTACCTGGGCAAGAAGGAAAAGTGTCCACGTGAGTGTTGAAGGAGTTTCCACAATAGAACTGCAATATGCACACAGCACATGCACATGCACATGCACATAAGAGCCAAGAGCAAAACCACAAAAAGAAGCAGGGCTTATAAAACAGCCTCCACCATGAACCTTACCTCTCAATTTCATTCAGGTCTCCCTCCACAGCATCAACAACCTTCCTTAAATGAGGTATTAAACAATGATGGCAGAGAAGGATAAGGATAACACACCTATCAGGGAAAGTCCCATTGGTGTCAAGAGACATTTCAACTTCACAGATTACTTTCTCCAATATATCTGCCTGCACTCATCAAAGTAGGACGAAGAAGATCAAAGCTTGCAAAATATAATAAGCATGCCAAGCAAAAATATGGCATCAGTATAGAGTATTCTGATGTTACCATTTAAGGTACAGCAAACACTGAAGCAATATTTTCATATAGAATATGTTTCCCATGTGTTACAGTGAGCAGCCCAAACATGACAATATGATGTATACAACACCAAAAACAGGCCAACAATCTGTGTGTTAATTCTCTGCAGTCATTTGTTCTGGTCTAAAAGTCATTAAGGCTACATGTGTACCCTGTAGAATCCCCTGTTACCTGAATTGATTAGTCTCTTTCTACAAACCACCCATATAGGCACTGCAAAGGATGACAAACATGGTTGCACTCAGAGAACCTTAGCATATATGAACAATACCTTGCCCGGATGCTCATAAAGGGGCCGCAGATCTGAGAAGAGAGATGGTACACCCTGAGAACAAAACAATCACATCAACATCACCTACATTGGTCACACCATCATCTCAAATCAGAGTTGTGCTAACTTGATTTGAGTTGCTCATTCCGTCTACACCATAGGCAAGCATCCACAAAAGCCCAGAAGCAGGTTAAAAAGAGAAAAAAGAGTGGTGAAGAAAATGCAAAGAGACTTGGTTTGTAACATCTCCCTAAAATACAAATGCTGTCCATGCCAATAAAGAGGCTATCACCATTTCTATCACAACATGCCTTAAACTGCCATCTTCTACATATCTATGAGATTGCAGGGAGAACCCCATAATAGCACTTTAAAGGTAATAATTCATACAATTCCAGCAACACCAAAACTAACATGAGAAGAATGAGTGCAGTCTTAACCTTCTAAATGTCACATGCAAAGTATCAGACCATCACCTTCACCATGAATAACAGTGACTAGCTGCCAAGACCTTTGATCATGATGCTGGCTAGCATTTGAGACAAAGCTAATCTAAAAAGTCAACAGTAACCTCATTCAAGTTGCAACAAGATTACGAGAGTAAGCTTCATTTCATTTCAGCTTCTCCCTGTACAAGCAAGCATCTTAGCCCAAGGCATAGAGGGGCCAACACAGAGGTTAGTAGTTGGGACTCCTGCACCCTGGACATATACTTAATGCAACCATCTTCTGCATTATCATATCAACTGCTCATGGCACAAAATGTGTGCACACTTATGCTTGTGAAAGAGGGGCAGGAGCAGACCTTTGTCAAAAAGGGGCGAATGTAGGTCCTCACTGCTAACTCAAACGCATCACCCTCCAAAAAGTCCAATGGAATTCGCTGCAGTTAGAAAACAGCAGAGTTCAAGTAAACAGGGTGCACTAACCCAAACAAAAAAGTCTATTGTTGGGTCATCCTTTCATCAGTCAGGTTCAGAATGGCACTAAGAGTCCTGGACTCCACATAAGACCACATATGAAAGATAGTAGCACACATTATCCATATTCATGCAACAAGTCATCCACAGTCAGAGTTTGCAAACCAACAGCATGGACAAAGAGATTATTTCTGTGTAGGGAATCATGCCCTCGGGTAGCCTACTCCTTTCAAGAAGTCACAAGCAGTCATTTTGGCTCATAGTAAGCAGTATAGCAAGATAACAGCTGTATAGAGAGGATGTCATGGATCACGAAAGTGCACCTTTGAAGCAGCAGAACGTGGATACTTTTGGCAGAGATCAGCATATATCTGCCCAAGCTTTTCAACCTGTTCAGGACTATAGCTTTGTCCCTGTGGTGACAGCCCAAGGCATTTATGAAGGCCTTCATAATATCTGCACAAAAACCCTTAAAAAGACCATCATCAATATTTCTTGAAAGTGCCCACCACCCCTGAAGCCAAAGAGGTGGACACATGGAAGGAAAGCATTGAAAGATAAGATGGCATATTATCTAGCCTGGTTTTCTATTAAAAGCATTAGTCAACATCATGAACTATTCCAACTGTGAACTGGGAAAATTGATGCCAAACAAGCAAACTGCTGAGAACTAAAGGGATGTACCCATAATTATCAGGATTGACATCCAGAAGCTGCCGATAAGCTTCCTCTGCCTCATTGACATAGTTCAACTGCAAATAAAGAGATGCTCTATGTTCCCGAATTCCTCGTTTGTCAACCTATTCAAGCCCACAAAATAAGACTAGGTTTGCAGCCACAAGCCCTTCCTCACATACAACCATGTCCAACAAGAGATTCACACTTGATGAAGTGGCTGATTACAAATGAGAGCAAGATGCAATACAATTTTGGATTCTTTCTTGGAAAGCTCGTCCAGTGCCTTATGAGGATCTCCTGCTTCCTCAAGCAATGTTGCCTGCTCCACCAAAATCAACAAGGAAAGCATATGTGGGCCATTAATACTGAAATGGACTAAATACAGCGGACTAACCCTGAGTTCTACAACAGACCTAAGAACAACCCTGACTTGAAACCTGTTTTAGGGATAAAAGATATCAAGCATAATTTCACATCTATCAATCTATTCATGGCTCTTCCACAGATCCCAATTAGAGGCTTATACAACACCTGGCAGCTACAATTACTGTCAGATTAGCTGCTCAAAATTCAAAAGACATTTCCTGAATCCTTTAAGCTAGACAGGCCAGTTAGCAAATACCTCAATAAACTGATCATATTTGTGGTAGCAGCTAGCAAAGTAGGTTGGTGAAAGGTTTAACTCTTTGATTCACCAATCTTACTATACTGTAGGGCCATTAGTTCAGACAAGTTTGTACTGAACTGAGGAGTTTGCACTAGAAAATTCAGCTTTTAAATGGAATTTAGTTCACCTGACCCTAACTAGTTGGCTATTGACTGTAAGCTGATGCTGGTGTGACTGAGATGCTCTTCCTTATTCAGTACATAATGCCTCCACTACGAGGTGAGCTGTATACAGTTGCAGCACCAGGAATCTTGGTTGGATTACCCATCCCAGATGTTTTCCAGCCTCAAGTGCTAAACTTTGGAGTTAGTATCACATATGTTGTATCGACCTCAGTTTAGATGCAACTGGGTTCAAGTTCAGTTATTGGGAGGGTAAATATTGCACATACTCACCTTGTAAAGAAGCATTTCACTGTGTTCATATCTCTCATTGTCCGGAGGAGAGTCTTCTTCCAAAGTGCCCTCATAAGCTTCCAAAATTTTGACAGCCATAGACGGGCTAAAACCCACACAGTAAACCACACCAGTGCATTAGATGATTAACTTGTGCAAACTTCTGTCACTCAAGTTTGCCACTCAGATTCCCCATCCATGTTACAAATACTAGTGAACTGCCCATGCAATGACATTGTCAAGAAAAGCACTGTGCCATTATCAGATCCATCCTACACTGATATGCTGATACATCCCACATCTCTAGAGATAAGGAACTTTGCATGCTACGAAGCATAGCTAATTACAAGGAGAAGACAAAGAGTCTCACTCAGCATTCATGTGGTGGGCAACTGCAAAGCCAATCCAATTGTTACGATGACTAGGCTTCAATGTCAATAGCTGCCTTCTTGTCTCCACAAAGCCGGTGAGATCCCGCATCTGAGCCTGAAACCACCCTCATATTTCACTTGGCTTAGCCTTCCGTTGACAAGTTCTTGGTGAGTCTTGTTGATTGCAAGAGCATGAAGCATGATCACATCTTTTAATCTGAGACATGAAATGATAATAATTAAAGACAATGCAGCACAGAGAATTTGAACCCAAATGGTTAATTTGAGCACTGCAGGAGAGAAGGACAGAGAGACAGGACAAGCATTTACGTCCGAATGGGTTATAAGACCAAATGGTGGAATGACAGATAACAAGAACTGAGGGACAGAGGGGCAAAATGACAAACTTGCAGAAGTGACAAGTCCCGTAAAATCTGGATGTTCTCAGGATCAATTTTCAGTGCATTTCTGTAGCATTTAATGGCCTCCCGGTACTCTCTGTCTGACCGGTACAACAGTCCATAAACATGCCAGCAGACATGGCTCTTCAGATCATTCTGCAGCATAGACAACCCCAATAGTATAAGCATCATTCCTGCAAATCTTCCATCAAATACACCTTAGGGTTAGAACAGCTACACTTTGATAAAGCAGCAGCTTGATCTTACAACACCATGAATGTTCTAGAGCCCACCTTCAAACCCTTCCGAACAAGGTCATATGCCTCTGTCTTGCGATCCATGCAGTTTAATGTCAACCCCTTCATTGCCAGAGTCTCTGTAAAGGGCCACAATTACACATATGTCACTCATTGTTGTTCTGATATTTGCACAGGCAAAAGGGTTCATGGGCTCACCCACCCACACAACCCTATAGACAATTACTTGAGGTGAAGACAGAATTACCTCCATGCTCAGGAAACCTCTTGAGAATTGTGTCAGAAGCCTTGAGACCCTTCTTGTACTGCTTTGTCTCATATGATTTCTGCAAGCCCCACAAGCAAAGTATTAACAGCAACACAAGCACCTTAGAGCAAGATGTAGAGGCTATCTAGTAACTTGTGGTAAGATTAACAAGGGGAAAAAAGCCAAAAGCTGCTGTGGTATCTAATTAAGCTTAAACCCTTCACACCAAGCCTACAGACTGTGGAATCTAACCCCAAAGAGTACAAAGCTTGCCCTTCAACCAGACAATTGGGTTCTTGTGAAAAACAATTACTTTGATTGTTTCTGCCAGTAGCAAACACCATCAACCCTCCAAGCCCTAACTTACATAGAGCTAGAAAACAGCTGTAAATCTTCCCTCTCAACACATTATGCAGAATATCATCTACTGGTAGTGAGACAAGAGCAAACACTCTTCAGTTCCAAGACCTAAGCAGCAGTCAAGTCGTGGCAGTCAAGCCAAGGAAGACAGTTGCATAGATAGAGATTCATCAAATCTCACAGCATCCTTTAATTCTTTGAGCTTTGAGAACTTGAGCTACCTGGCCTAACATGTGAATGCAATGCAGAACTGAGAGGAGACTCAGCAGCTTCAAAATTCCCGGAACCAAAATGCTCTTAGACGGTAGTTCGTTAGGAGAAACATAATCCCAAAAGAAACACACCGCACACACACAGAGGGACGACGCAGGGGCGAGAAGACCTAAAAATTACCACAATGAGCTTGAAAAGATTGGCCTCCTTGGGCGGCAACGTTGCCCCCATGTCTGCAACTTTGCGACGTCTCCTCCCTCACTGGGGGCAGGGGTAGGGGGAGGAGGCTACCAAAAAAAAAACCACCACCACCACCACACCCTTCAGAAAGTTCCTGCAGCCTGT
>Ga0209208_10001901_pt1 | contig 29877 bp, 32 predicted proteins | sample S1TSphfallax_3_FD_187694 | JGI IMG/M metagenome (GOLD analysis project Ga0209208, IMG submission 187694) | Host-associated microbial communities from peat moss isolated from Minnesota, USA - S1T2_Fd - Sphagnum fallax MG (SPAdes) (version 2) | ecosystem: Host-associated > Plants > Peat moss >...
CCTAAATGATTCCTCCAGAATGTCACAGTGCCCATTCTCAAGTTCATACTGCCTGATCTGAATTCTTTGCAACATCTTTGCAACAGCATCCAACCCAATGATCATGTATGAGATTACCACAAACAGTAGCTCCCAACTACTCATCAAAAAAGGATCCATGATCCACAAGAGGAAACATGGAAAAGGGTTGTGCTTTTCTCACTTTACCAGCATGGCTTGGTTTGGTTTGGTTTGGTGGGAACCGTAAACCCTAAATCTGGCCACAACTTCAACACAATAGTTGGGAGGTGTGTAAGCCCAAGAGAAGAAATGCAGCTTCTCTCAAGATCATAGGCCATCTAATGGTGCACACAAAATGTCAATATGAAAACAAAATGATGGAGGCACAAACCTGCAGCTAAACAGGGCCCAGAGTGAGACCTGACCTTACAAGACAGCAGAATTTGTAGACAAAGAGAATAATAGAGTCAACATTTCAAACTTCACGATGTCCATCAGAGTTGAGAAGTGCATCAAGCTCTGTCCCAACCCTTTGGTCTCCCACATCTGATTTGTCAGTCATAGGCTGCATCAAGTTAAGTCGTTTTCGACCATGGGTAATGACACTTGGCACTAAAGCCTCCAATGTCAACACCTCCCACCTTCCACCTGTGATGCCCGGTGCATACGGGGAGAGCCAGTTTCTCTTCTCTGGTCCACCCATGTAACAGAAACAATTTAAACTCAGTGCCAGCATGATAGTAGAACCCTAAAGTGCAGCAGTTATAGAGCTCTGATGTTCTTTGCCAGCTGAGTTACACAGTGGAGCTCTCATGATCACACTCTTTGCAACATTCTAGCAGACACTATCTACACATCATTGCGTCAAAGGGAAAGCTTTCCATCACAGAAACTTACAAACAAGATAACAAAATAACACATGGGAGCAATGTGGAGATCACACTTCATTGCAGATTATTGAGTCAGCAGTTTCATGCAAAGAGAAAACCTTGCATTGAACAACTTCTGCAGTGATGAAACCACCACAGAAGAGTGGAGACAGAGAGAGAAAGGACTGTGCCTTCAAACTTAACAGCCCGAAGATGAAGGTTTGCTGTGCCCAAGCTACCAATCACAGAGAAAGTGCAAGAAGCCGAGTGCCCTTCATGGTCCAAACCCATAGTAGCCTCATACCAAGGTCCCTTCTCAATATGCTCTCCCAAAACTGCTAATAGTTGGGGATTGTTCACAGCCTGATCCATAGCCTTTCTGCACACAGACACAAGTTTTAACACAAGCCAGACATCATAAATTGCACACAGTCCTCATTTCAATCCTCAATTTGAAGCAGCAAAAGACTCCAGGAGCTTGGAGGTCAGATTGAAAGACTTTGTTCAACTCTCTTTTTTCAATCCATTTGTCCCATGATCATAATAACAGTGGAGATGAGTGCACTGAACAAAATCTAATGCTGTCAATATCCTGTTGATGATACATGATTGCTTCTACTTGATTCTCTCTCAATACAATTTAGCTTTTGAAATCAAGGATTCATCATGAATAATGGGAGCATGCCTCTGGTAGGAGGCCAGAGCCTTCTGGGTAGGATTGAGAGGAAACATTTTTCACATGGAGAATGATCTAATAAACCCTAGTTAGGGTTTCATTCCTGTGGACAGACAGTATGGAGCTGCCATCTGCTTCTTCTTACACAACAAAACCCATTCTTTCATAACATCACATTCTTCTTCAAATAAATCCACAACAAAAAAGAGAATTAGCAAATTCATCCCCCTACTACCAACAACCAACAACCAAAACCCAAATACAATCAACAAAAACATCCTACCATCATCATCACCAACAAAACACCCAACTGTGAAGAAGAAATTTGAGGCATGACAAAGGACATGGAAATGTTTTACATACTTGCTACATTGTTGATAAATTAAGTAATCATCGTAGATGCTGACACCCGCCAAGCTCATAAGTCCAAGCAGCAGCCCAGACGTCACCTTCTTCCGCGTACTCATTCTTTTGTTGTTGTCGTCGGTTCCTAATTCATTCCCTCATGCTTGAGGAAGAAGAAGAGGAAAAGCCCCAACGAAAAAATCCATCATACAACAACAAGAAGGACAAAAAACTTCCTTATACCGTAAGCCCTGCTGCAAATTGATTCCAGCAACAAACAAGCCGCTCCTCGACTCGCCGTAATGCTGTGCACTTTAAAGGACATCCATAAGGATGATAAATATTCAACGTACCAAATTGGAAACACATGGTGGTTACTGGTTAGCATGGTGAAGCTCAAGTGGATCCTTCAGTTATGCTGGAAATGTTTCTACAGTGGACGCCATATGACCCTAGAATGTAGGGACACCAAACTTTGGCCGGTTTCTGGGTGCATCCCAATGTCTTTAAGTACCCTGAAGGGCGGAACCAACAAAGGCCAGGGCCGCTGCGATCCCCTTCTTCATCACACAAAGGCTAAAACCCTTAACTCGTCCTTACCACTGTCCTTTACTTAGGGCTCCGATTGCTGCTACTTTGCTGCTGTTAATTTCATCGCCCACATCTGGCTGCTGCTGCTCCTAATTGCATCTCCTACATCTGTTCCTCTTGCTCTTGCCTGCTGTTAATCCCAGGTCCAATGGGAGGAGGTGGTTTGTTGTTGGAATTTGCATTGGAGTAGACTTGCCTGGCATGCATAATGGAAGTGGCAATCTCGGACACGACCAAGAGTTGCTACCTTTTTCCAACTCTTGTTGCTATTCCATCTCCCACATCGTCCAACCATGCCGCTGCTGTTGCTCCTGCCTCCCACAACCACCAAAATGTGTGCAGCTGGGTTTGTCCTGTCATTCTCAGGCTGCATTGGAGCCAAGGAGAAAGCTGCTCACATTGTTGGGTATGTATGCTGTATGACCACCCATTGTGTGGAGAGGAGAATTAGGAGTTTTGTGAGAGTTTTCTTCGTTAAAAAAAAAATCTCTTTTTTTGTTGCTTCATCATCATCTCCAACCAAAGATTCGGAGGCAGTAAAGTCTTGGTGGTGCTTGCAGTGGATCGAGATTCATGAAGGAGTCATGTCTTAAGAAGAAGAATACTGCCTTGTTTTGCAACACAAAATGGTCAAACATCATGGCCAAGAACAGGCCAGGTGTAAGAGCTCGAACCTGAGAGTTGTGGGCGATGCAAGTGGTTGGTAGGAGTTCACACACTAGCAGGAAGGAACCTACCCAGGCAGTGCAGGAGTGGAAGTTTCAATGGAGGATAATTGCCCTCCTGCTGTTGGATGTGAGGGACCAACATGGCAGTAGTAGTAGTAGTAGTAGTAGTAGTAGTAGTAGTAGTAGGAGGGAACAAGACATGAACCTGCTGCAACAGCAAGCAGCAAGGAGGAATTATCGACCCAAGCTTGGAATCCTTCCTTTGGTTGCACTCACATTTTATGAGGTATCAGGAGGACCATTTGGGGTAGAAGATTCAGTCAAAGCAGCAGGACCATTGTTAGCGCTTCTTGGCTTCCTCGTTCCCTTTCATTTGGAGCATCCCTGAGGCACTAGTGACAGCAGAATTGGCAACAGCTTTTCCTGAAAACAGTGGATATGTGTTGTGGATTTCAGCAGCGTTTGGACCTTTCTGGGGCTTTCAAGAAGGATGGTGGAAATGGATCAGTGGAGTAGCAGACAATACCTTGTATCCTGTCCTCTTCCTTGACTATCTGAAATATGCCATTCCAGTCTTTGGAGGTGGACCCATCTGACTCCTAGCTCTCCTTCTCCTCACCATCTCCCTCACATTTCTCAACTGCAGAGGGCTAACCATTGTGGAATTCACATCTGTGACACTCAAAATCTTCTCACTCCTCCCCTTTTTTGTGGTGGCCATTCTGGCAGTCCCAAAGATCAAGGTCAAGAGATGGCTGGTAGTGGACATGAGCCATTTGGATGGGCGAATGTACCTGAATATTCTCTTCTGGAATCTAAACCTCTCCTTCAGTACCCCTTTTAACTGTATTGTGGGCTTTTGAAATCATTAATTCTTGGGCCTTGCTTAGATTGCAAATTGGGTGCTATGATTTGGTATCAAACTTTCTTCTTCTGACCACATGTGCCTGTCAAAACAAGGGATTGATATCTCTTGGACTGTGCTTAGATTGCCATTAGGTGCTGCGGTTTTTGGTATCAACTCTCTTCTTCTAACCACATGTGCCTTTTGAAAGAAGGGATTTTTCTCTCTTGGGCCAAGAATAAGGTCAGGAGGTGAATTGGCTGACATGTACGGAAGTGCCACACACAAACATGTACAATACTTTGCTCTGTTGTGGGTGCTTCTTTTTCTTCAATTCCTGGACGTCAATGGGTAGAGTAGCCATGTTGATGCTTTGCATATTCTGTGTGCAATGCTCTCTATTCATTCACTTGTTGAGTTATATCCAGGTGCGCATGTATGGTAATCACTTTCAATGTCAATCTGCAGCTTGCTTCTTGAGTGTTGGGTTTCCTTCAATTTGCTCATTCCTATGTGCCAAGCTTTGCCCTTGTGAAAAAGGCCAAGTTGTATCATCATGGATTAGTCCGCTTTCTGTTGCTGAAAATACCAATATTTTGTGAAATGCTTGCTTGGTTAGAAAAAAAGTGTTTTGGGCATATTGAACTCATAATTCAAATTCATTCAAATAACATGAGTGAATATAGGTGAAATGTGCCATCCTTGGATCCCATTGTCAAAACTGATGTGATGTGCCAAACTTATGTTGGACGTCATGTTAGTGTTAGGATAGATGTGTATTATATATACTCCCCTTTTTGAGCTTGAGGAAGTGTGCAATTACTTGAATGTGTGATGTGCTATGGACATCATAGAGAGATTGTGTGACTATGTTTTATCACTATTCAAAGGTTAATAATATTAAAACATCACTTGCACAAATCTCATTTTCAAATTTTGGTTGCAAACACAAGGCAATTTGGATTGCCACCCCATTTCCTTAAGTAATTATAGATTTCTGCAATAACTACTGCACATCAGTGGAAGGAATACTAGGACAACTTCAATAACCTTGCAAGTTACTGGTAATCTACAATCTAATTTCTCTAGGCAATTATGGATATCCTGATTATCATACAATATGATTGTGTGGTAATTGGCATTCATAACTTCATGTCTAACCTTTGTCAATTGACATTGTTTATCAATCAAGTTTGCCAAAACTAAAGATTACAAAATTTCAAACTTCAAATGTCTAGTTCCTTCATAACACAAACATCATGCGACAGATGAGTGCAAATGTTTTTTTTAAGTATTATAATTTCATTGGGTTTCCCACATGGTTTTCTTCCTTTCATAAGTGCTACAGTTCTCATCAATATGGCTCCCTTGTATTGTAACCCATGATTTCAAATGGCAAATTAGGAGATGTAAGTCTAGATAAGGGCACAATAACAAGCCAATTTTATGACACACATATGAGGAATTCCACGAGGTCAAGTCCATTTTTCTCCACAATTAGATTCAATTATTACCAAAAGTTCTGATCAATTTTGAGCTGTTAGTTAAATAATAAGGAAAGTAACGTTCATGGTCCATAACGCATACTTGGCGATATGGCATGGTTGTATGAGATGCCTCTTGTGGGTGTCAATTGAATATTGCATGACGAATATTGGATCAAACCCTAGAAATTGGACGTCAGGACGGCTATGTTTTATGTGTTTTCTCGTGTTCAAATTGGTTACAAATTGGATACCACGATTGCTATGTTTAATGTGATTTTAATGTTTAAATTGGGTACAAATTGGACGCCAAGATTACTACCATCTTTTATGTCTTTTTCTAGTGTTCAAATTTGGCACAATCGGATTGTGCCAGGATTGCTCTGTTCGATGTGCTATTTTAGTGTTCAAATTGGGTACAAATAGAATGCCAGGATTACTATATTTTATGTTTTCTCTAGTGCTCAAATTGGGTGCAAATTGGATACCAGGATTGCTGTGTTTGTGTGCTGTATTAGTGTTACCATTTGGATGCCAACAAGATGTATGCATTTGACTTCTGCTTCTTCAATTCCTTGCCATATGTTTCCTATGATGTTTTTTGAGTGTAAAAAAATTTGGAATTACCAAAAAGAAAGAAACAAAGATGGCATGGAATTTCTGCTTCCTTCAGTTTGCAGTTTGATGATTTTCAGATGATGTTGCTTTTTTGTGAGCTACTAGTCAGCTGAAAACTCCACCAAGCCTTTCTCAGCAATCAAGATCAGTCTGGTGATGCCTCCAGTCTCCTCTCTACTGAAAACATACATGGCAGCAACAGCAGCAGCAAAACATCCGGTGCCACAGTTTCTCTCAAAAGAGATTGCAGATTTCCTTGCAATTGAAAACCCCTAAACCCTAGACCTTGTCTTGTCTTGTCTTGTCTTTTCCCTTCACATGGTTTTTGAAGGTTTTTCTGTTCTTCCCTATCTAGTTTCCTGTCCTTCATTTGTGTGAGAAGATCATAACAACAGCAGCAACCAACATCCGGTGTCATAATTTCTCACAAGGAGGTTGTAGATTTTCTTGCAACTGAAAACCCCTAAACCTTGTCTTTTTTTGTTTTGTCTTGATCTTCTCTTGGTTTTTAGTAGGTTTTTCTGTTTGTTCCTATCTTATCTGCTGCTCCTCATTTTTCTGAGAAGATCATAACAGCAGCATCAAAAAATCCGCTGCCTCAATTTCTCGCAAGGACATTCCAGATGTTCCTGCAGTTGAAAACCCTAAACCCTAATCCTTGTCTTTGTCCCCTCTCCTGATTTTTGAGGTCTTTTATGTTTCTTCCCTATCTAGCCTGCTGTTGTTCATTTTTCTGAGAAGATCATAACAACCCAGTAAAAGCTCAGCTCAGAAAGAAAGAAGCAGCAGAGAATAATAGAAAAAACTGAAGGAAACCTCCCAATCATTAGGACACAGAAAGAAGAGGATTTTTCTTCTTCTCAAGCTACCTTACTTTTGGTCAGAAATTTCTTTCCTCAAATATGCAGATCTTAGGCTTACCGTCTGCACATTTCTTGTCAACAAATAGAAGCAGCCACAATAATGCGGCCATCATCATGATCAATGAGGTTGTAGACATGCGTTGCAGCAGTTGGGATAGTAACAGTTCTAGCCCAATTAGTGCAACAAGAAGATTTCCCACTAAACAGTTTTTTGCCAGATTCTTGGAGTTGGAAACTGTGAGACTTAATGTCTGGAGCAAGTTTAGAGGAGCTGCAGCAGCTCCTGATTTGTGGCAAAGAAGAGCTTCTCGGGGAAGAAAGAAAATGGGTGCAATGAGAAGTAAGTGCAAGAGTGGAGGAGATCATGAAGAAACTCAAGGAGGTCCAGTAACTGAGTCCTTTCCGAGCTTTCCTGGAGGTATGGGTGAGGTTTTAAGCAGCCTGAGTTGTTGGAAGCAGAAGAGAAGGATTTTGGAAATTGGGTTTGTGGGTCTGTTGGCAACTGCTGCCTGGTTTCGCAACTTGGGAGCTGCAGGACTTATGGATGACACTGAGCCTCTCTTTGTTGAAGCTGCACGCCAAATGTATGTGTGTGTGTTTCTCTAACTTGCTATTCCCTTTCTGTCTCCCACCATTCCTGTCACTGTGGAAAGTTGGAATCCATTGGCGACTACAGATCTGATCTAAGTCTCGCCGATGAATTGAAAAAGAAATTGATCAATCAAAAAGACCACAGATCTCATTTAAGTCTCTGATGAATTTGGAAAATCGATCACAGACACTGCATATCTCATGAAAATCTCTGATGAATTGAAGGAAATGGAACACTAAGACTGCACATCTCATGCAGGTCTTTGAAGAATAATTGCAGTTCATCAGAGACTTACATGAGATCGGTGAGATCTGTACTCTTTCTGATCAATTCCAGTTTCATCAGAGAAGATGATTAGGGTTTGGGGATTTTGTGTCGTGACGAATGGGTGGTGGTGAATGGGAGTGATGATGATGTGCAGGTTATTGACAGGTGATTACATTACACCACAGTTCAATGCACAGCCGCGGTTTGACAAGCCCATTCTTGTCTACTGGCTCATGGCACTGTCGGTAAGCAGTTTCTTCCAGCACTCTTTCCCAAACACCTTGTTCAAGAGCACATCATGATGAGGCTCATGAGGTTTATTGCAATAAACTCTTGTCTTTGTAGCACATGGGGGAAATTGGGTTGATGAACAATTTCATCATTTTCTTGGTTCTCTGAATGTGCCACTTACAAATAAAATAATCTCAAGGAGGAGGAGTATTTTGTCTTGCTCTTCAATTGGAGTTGCTTTTTCCATCAACCCCATGCTCTTGATGAACAAAAAAAAAGTAGTTAGGGATGGGTAATTTCAGTAGAGTGTGTTGTGTGTGTACAACAAGCCAGACACAGTAGCTGATTTTTGGTGCCTTTTGCATTTCAGATATTAAGGAGAGGATGTCTGGGCATATGACTTGTTTTCTACAGGCAAAATTATTCGGATTGAGTGTTTGGGTCTTCAGACTGCCTTCAGCTTTGTGTGCCTTAGGACTTCTTCTAAGTCTCCTTCTTACTGTCAAACGCTTTGGCTTGAATTTTCCTACGGACTTGCAAAGCCAAAGGCAGGAGACACAAACTGGCAATTCCAAGTCTTTCTATATACCAGCCATTATCACTGCCGGAGCCTTTGCTCTTAACCTTGAGGTATGTTGCACAGGATACACTAAGCTTCCTGTTACTTAGAGATGAAGCAGACACTATCTATTTTGTTTGTGTTTGAAGTTGCATCACCAATTTTGTATGTATTTCATTAACAATATGGTGGACTGAAGGTGGTAGTATGGGGGAGCACAGCATTATCAGATATGCTTTTGACAAGCACTATTGGAGCCACACTTCTGACTTTCTTTTGGGGGTACGCCACACATGTCAAATGGGGCTACCCAATGTCAGCAGTTTTCATGGGGCTTGCCTGCCTTTCCAAAGGACCCATTGGAATTGTGTTCCCTGTAAGTTGCCCACTAGGTATAATGACGGAAAGGAAGTCTGTCCCGAGTCATAGATATTGGACATTGCTCAATGGCCTGTAAAGCAAAGAATACAACTCTCATTTCAATAGGATGTTCCTTTTCATGTTTCTCTCTCTTGCTTTCTCCTTGTGTTACAGGACATTATGGTTGGTTTGTTGGGTGTGGATACAGGTGTGTGTTTGTGCCCTCTTTCTTTTATGCAGAGGGGAGTTGTCAAACATGCTACTGTAAGAACTCTTGGTTGCCACCCTCATCTTCAGGAATTTCAAGACAAAGATACTGTACACTACTCCTCTTCCAGCAAAACTTTGTGAGATTTGTGTGCAGGTTAGGGGTGTCATTGTTGCCTGCTACTTAGCTCAAAGATTGATTTTTTTCTCTTTCTGGCTTGGAATTTGATAGGAGTGTCTTGATGGGATTCTTGTTCAGCAGGGCAGAGCTGCCATATCTCGAAGGTACCCTTGCAATTCTACTTATCAACCTACCCTGGTACGGATTCATGGTTTCAAAGCACGGACTGCTCTACTTATCCACTTTCTTTGGATACCACAACCTTGAGGTGAGAACCTGTCAATCTTGCTCCACAAGGTCAAACATGTCAATTTCCAAATTCTCTGTGCAAATTCTTCTTCAATGGTCAAGCAAAAGGAAACAAGAAGAAGGTCATAAAGCTGGCTAGGCTCTTGCAGTTTGAAAGCAAAAGCTGATGTACCCATTTGACCAAAAGGAGCAACAAGCTCTGTCAAAGTGTTTGTCCAGGAACCTTGTTGCAGTAGTATCAGGTGGTCTGTATTTTGTGTACTGAGAGATATCATTTTGCTGCAGCGGTTTGTGAGAGGTGTAAATCATCACTGGGGAAGGCCTTGGTGGTATGGAATAGCTGTGGTGGTTGTCATGTACCTACCATGGTCTCTCTCTTTGCCACCAGCACTTGTGCAAGCTAATCCCTGGAATCCAACATGGAGGAAGGCTGAGAGATGGCAAACACTTCCTCTTTTCGCTGCAACGTGGTTTGCTGCTGGCTTTGGAATTTTTGCATTGTCATCCACTCAGGTGCGCACCACTCCATCTGTATCTTCCTCAATGTCATCTGATGCTATTGTGTATGTGTGTGCACTCTAACTTGTGCACTTGTTGGAATTTGAAGCTGCCATCATACTATTTGCCAGTGGCACCAGCAGTGGCCATGTTGGCAGCAGCCCATTTGTCAAAGAAAGTTGGAGAGCGGACGGTGGGAGTGTTCACAGCTCTGACACCCGCTTTCCTGTATCTGAGTTTGGCTGTTCTTTCATGGTTCATTCCGGTGCTTCTCCAATCATCTGGTGATCTCACGGTAGTTCTTCGTCAACTGTCATATTCTCTCCAAAGTTCCTGTCAGTGCTCCCAAATATTGTCTTGAGAGAGTGTATTATCTTTTACTCAGTGGAGTGCAGCAGAAAGTCTGAAAGTTCACAGCTTTGATGCTTACATGTTTGTGAGAATCTGCACATTTGAGGAGTTGTTTCTCTTCTGGTCATCAAGCCTGTTGTGGGATGGTTTGCTCTTTTAGGCTGCCCAAATCGGGAACCTCTTGTGTGAGAAACAGCTGCATCAGATTGCAGTGGTCATTTTTGTAGTAGCTGGAGGGCTGGCAATGTCAACTGCAGAATTCAGAGCATTCCTTGGATCACAACCACAAACACATCCTTCAACAAAAGACAAGCAGAGCTCTCAACAAAGAAGATTGCTACCACTGTGGGTTCTTCATACAGCAGCAATGCTGGCTTTCTTGATTATATTCATAACCCCTGTCTATCAGGCTGCTGACACTGTCCGTCAAGCTCCTCTGAGAGAGTTGGCATCTTTGGCTTCACAAGTGCAGGTAATGCTGACAACTGTCAAGATGTGTTATCTCGAATAAAGTGTCATTGTGTTGTTTTTCTCTGCAATCTCACAGAAGTGTCAGTTTTGGGTTTGGACAGAAAGCTGGGGAGCCTTTGCTAATGGTGGGAACTCGGATGCCAAGTGTTGTGTTCTACAGCAAGTAAGCTCCCAATCTCTCCCTCTGGCATGTGAAGCTTCAAGAATTTTCTCATGGGTGATCTAGCAATTCTGCACACATAGAGCTGTCTAAATCTAAGAGCATGTCTTTGCTACCTGTATTTATAGATTTTTTTAAGTTATTGGTTTGGCATTCATTCCCATTAGTGGATTGCTTGCAGGTTGCCCACAGCCTTCTTTGACTCATGGCAAGAGGCCTCCACAGTATTGCAACAGCAAGCTCCTAGGTGACTCATTTGTCTTTTGGCACAGCTGCTCTCTTGTTTCTTGTTCAAAAGAGTTTCCTATGTATCATTTTACTTCTTCCCAAGGGTTGATAGAAATAGTCTGATGAGTCTCTAATGCTTTCAACCTGGATTTTCTTCCCAGCTGTGTAGTCTCATCACAAGAAGAAGCCAGTACAATGCCAGTCAAATAGGCTAATGTCACACTGACATAACGAAGATCTCATTTTGATGACAATGTTATTGATTGTGTTAGCAGAATCAGATCAGCACTTATCATTTCAGAGAGACTCAAGGTAGAAAGTTCACCATCGAAAGAAACCATAGCTGTTGCAGGTGATCATATGTTGATTAGGGTTCTCAACGATGTGCCAGATTCTCAAGTTGCTTGAATACACAAGCAGACCAACTGATTCACAATGGAAAAAGGAAAAATCTTGACGATTCTGACATCTCCTCAGCAGTTTCATCAACCTGAGCTAGAGTTCACTTGCAAAAGAGGTGTTTGAACATGTCAAAAACTTGGCACACATTGTGAGCAACTCTCATAAGGTTATGACCACACTCGTTGTCTTACCTTCAAAATGTTGTTATGGAGATTTCACTGCAAATCTCATAGTGTATGCATTATTTATCTGAGGCACCACCCTGTTTGTGTTTATGCAACAGCACAATTGAATCATGGGAGAAAGTGATTGGATCATGTGAGGCACATGATATGCGAAAGTCTGGACTACACAAAGATGGGTATATCTTCTACTAGTTTTCTTGAGAAGACGGTAAATTCCCATTTGTCCTACATTGTTTTGGATCTGGAAAATGAGATTGTTCTCTTATCTGCATGTTTGTCATGATGCTGCAGCTTGCTAGTCCACACTTCATTCAGTATTGCAGGTCATTTTCATTGTTTCTCCACTAAATACTTATTTGTTTTTCTTTGTCATTTTAGTTTGTTTACGGTCTTTGCGCACCCTTGTGCAAAAGTCAGGTGACCATATCAATCAGTAGATGTTAGTAAAATCACTTGAAAACTATCTTTGAAAACTACAAGTTCATTTGAATTTGGCAAATTAAATTTGCCACCCAAAAAAAAATGTTGGATGAAATAAGATCAGTGCTTTTTTTGTCAAATTTGTGAGGTAGGTAAGTTGTTGATAATCCACACCAGGGCTTAGCCAAATTTGGCTATAGGTCAGAGAGGAAATTAGAAAAGTTTAGGAATCATGCTATATTTTTGCAAGATGCTAGAACCTATTGTCTAAATATGGTGAATTCAAATTATTTCTCCTCATAATGGGTGACTTTGAGCCAGTTTTTTGAAAAAAAGCTTTTGTATTTGTGTCACTGGCTTTGTTTTTGGTCGCTATGCTGGGTCGACTTTGTTGTATTTACTTACATTTAACCATCAGATTTTTTGTTTAGTTTGCAGGAATATGCAATACATGTGAGGACATCTATAATATGAGTTTATATCATTTTTGGCTTGATTTTTCCAATGTGGTTCAATTAAATAATAAATGATGATGATTAAGCAAATATATCTTTTTATTTATTTACTTTGTTCCCATCAAATGACAATTGACAAATGCTCAAATCTCCCTAAATTGAATAAAGATCAGAATCAAGATTTTATTTTTTATTTATTTGGCTTTTTCAACAAGTTGAAAAATGGAGAATTCAAAAATATGATATTTATGATAATATTGAGTCCTAACGTTTGCTTTCCTCACGCTCCATATTCTGTAATTATCCTCCAAAAGGCCTTTATGAAAGAGGGAATCTGCTGTCGTACTGGCAGGATTACAACAGCGTGAGTGGAAAGAGACAAATTACATGCTGCAGAATGAGCATATATATTGGTTCGCAGCTCCAAAAGGAACTCTGAAAGATTTCCTTTAGGGTTTAGGGTTCAGAGTGATATTTATATTATAGAGCATTCTGTTACGGATTTTTCTCTAGTTTCTTTTGGACAACCCCATAGACTGCAGAATCCCCTGCAGATTCTGCAATTCTGGTGACTGCAAATCAAAACATGCAGATTTGAAGTAGAAAAAATCTGTTAGATGATGGTATGGAACATCCTGGGCATGGCCATTCTGCCCGTTTGGGTCGATCTGCCTGATTGGGTAATATCTCGGGTCTCATGCTGGTGACCTAGATAGTAGATTCTGGGATTCTGGTGATTCTGCAAATGAAAACACGAGCAGATCTGAAGAAAAAAATCCTGTTATGTAATGGCATGGGACATTCCAGGCATGGCCATTCTGCCAGTTTGGGTAATATCTCCGGTTGATGCTCTAGATAGCAGGTTCTGTAATTCTGGTGATTCTGAAAATCAAAACATCGGCAGATTTGAAGGAAAAAAGTTCTGTTACATAACGGCATGGAACATCCTAGGCATGCCCATTCTGCCCGTTTGGGTAGATCTTCCAGTTCGCATAATCTTTCGGGTTGATGCCCTAGAAAAGTACAAAGTTCCATATAGGTACATATTTTCTCCGGAATTGCAGGTGGTATTATATAGTAAAATGGACCAAACCGATTCTGACCAGCCAGAATCGCTCGATCGACCTTGTGTGGAGCTTTTCTGCTGGGGCGAGGGTTTTGTGTTTTGTTTCTCTCTCTCTCTCTCTCTCACTCTCGTGTTCGTGTGTTGTGTTTTTGGGGATCGATGGCTTCCGTCGTTGTGATGCCAGCAGCGGCTTCGGTCGGGAGTGTTGCGCATAATGTGATTGCGGTGGCGAGGGCGCAGAAGGAGCCAGGGATGACGAGCAGTGATGCTGTTTCGTCTATGACTTTGTTTTCTCGTGCAGCTTCGCACAAATGTTTGCCTTGGAAGTCGGCTTTCTGCTCACGGCTAGTCCCTGTTCCTCTCTTCTCGGGATCGTCCAACTTCCGAGCAGGTATCTCCTTTATCACGTCTATTGAATTTTGCATCGCTTACGGAAAGGGTCCGATTTTCAGACAGGCAAATTGGAACTGAGACTTGACCTTAGACAGACAGATTGGAAGAGAGAATTGGCTGTGGATATGTCTTTGTGGTTCTCTTTCCTGTTCTGTGTGTGCGAGTTTGCTTTTTTTTTCTTTTTTTTGGGAGAAGCGGATCGGAAGTTTCAACCACTGAACCTGAAATTTTAAGATGTGTAGAACGAAGGAGGGGTTTGGCTGTCGTTTCCAAAGTTTCAGAAACGGAGACGAAAACGAAGATTTCTGAAGCTGCTGAAGCAACGGAATCCACCGAAGAATTGCAAGAGACTCTTAACAGTGCTCTGAAGAGTGTGCAAGAGGCTGTGAGTTTTTTCTTTTTCTTTTTTCCATCCCCGGATTGGCAAGGAATTTTTGTTCACGTCCATGTCTTCCCTCACAATACTTCAATCTAGGAGCTGCTTTTAAGTTCTGTACTGAAGGGGATTTTCTGGCTGATATCTATCGTTTGAGCAAATCATGATGGCTCTGGAGGGCTTAAAATGCTCAGAGATTTCATGATAAAATGCTTGGTTCTGAATGTCTATGATGGAAACCACAAGTATATTCTTCTCACAGATTAAGAGGTGTAAGTGCTGTTTTAATGTGATGCAGTGGGACAAAGTGGATGATAAGCTTGCAGTCGGTGGGTTGGGTTTTGCTGCCCTAATTCTTCTGTTTGCCTCCAGTGGCCTCATCAATGTAAGTGTCATGCACTTTGAAACATTCGAACTGCTATTCTTGCATGGATTAAGGTGATGGTTTGATGCCTTGTGAGTGAGAAACTCTCATAAGGTTATGACTTTGCTAATTGTCATGTTTCCTCAAATTGTTGTTGTGGAGATTTCTCTGCAATTTCTTGGATATATGTTGTTAGAGCATCTCCAGCAGTGGTCAGTATGTATCTCTGCAAAAACATTTCTCACATCCAAGTTTAGTTATTTACTTTTTTCCAACCCCACCCATAAAACCAAAACTGGGACTGCAACTAGGTCCGAGACTACAAATGGCAAACTACCTGGACCAATCATTATGATTGATCAGTCAAAAACAGGGAGCAGCAGTTAGATCATGTTTATTGCACTCTTCTCTGGCAGATGTTAGGCTTTGCTATGCCTATTACCAGCCTCAGCAAACTGTGCGAAAAAGCTGTGCCAAAACCATTTTGTTGAGCCAAACCAGCATGTTTTGACTTTTCTTCACCCAATTTTAATTTGAAGGGTCACATACTGAGCACCAGTGGAATTGCTCTTAGTTCAGAACTCAGACCTGTGAATTGCTCTACATCTTACGTTGTGGTTTGTAATGCATTGTGCAGGCTATTGATAAACTGCCCTTAATTCCAGCTGTGTTTGAATTTGTTGGCATCCTGTTTTCGGGAGTAAGAACCTCACCTCATTGCACAATTTACCATTTCTTTCTGAGCTGTAGTTGTGTATTATTAGCAGCTAGAGGAGAGTACTGTATTGCACTTTCATTTCCTAGAGCTGGGACAATGAGATTTCTCTATTTTTCTAATCAAAGTCCTTGTGTATGTGACAGTGGTTTGTGTATCGTTATTTGCTCTTCAAGCCTGACAGGTCAGTGTATTGGGTACTTTTATTCAACTGTTGAAAAGTTCTCAATATTCATCTGAAGTGCAATATTGTTTGTTCATTTGTATGTCAAGATGTTTGGGGATGTATTAGCACAAGAATTTGATACTGCTGGTGCTGTCCTGTTACTTATGGCACTTTGTCACTGGAATAGAATTCAGTACTGAGAAAGTTCACCCTGCAGGGAGGAGTTGTTGAAGGTGATTGATGATGTGAAGTCAAAAATCACCGGTCAGTGAGGTGCAACATTCTCCTTTTTTCTGTTCGGTGCAGTGGGTGAGCAGGAATGGAGGAGATTAGTGAGGAATAAGTAACCAGACTAGCTGTTGCCAGGAAATTTTCTACGGTGAACATACACCCCCAGCTTGTAAAAGCAAGTGTGGTCATGGAATTGAAAGAGCCTTTGATTCTCACTAATTGCTTCCAGATCTGTTGTGGCAAAGTGTAGAGAAAGCATACCATTGTGCCAGATGCTTCAGCAGTGGTAATGTTGAAATTGTGTCATAATGTATTTCAACTCTTGAAGACAAGTGGCAGCCAAGCACACACAAGTTTATATGATGTGAGCATTCTGCTAAAAAAAATCATGATGGTCTTCTCCCTTGTTGTGGAAGAATTACATGTTTTAAGAGATGCATCTTACTTGATTGTTCCACTGGGAAACCTGACAAGATGCCCTTAACCTGAGGTTTCCTGTGGCTTTTTTCCTCCATCACCACTTTCTTCCAAGCTTGTGAATTTGCAAGGATGGGTTTCATTGTACTTTGGGAGGAAGTCCTTCACAGATCAGCATCCATATGACACATTTTGTTGGATTGCTCACCTAGTCACATGCAACTTATGAGGTAGGCATCAAAGTTCTAGCACAGGAATCTTTTGTACTTCACAGAGGGAAACCACTGACATTGCCTCTTCCTTTTAGACTGAACAACCAAAGGCATGTGAGTCTAGTCATTATGACCACAGAAGGTCCCTGACTTATTTGCAGTTCTTCAAATTATGTAGACTAGTTTCAGCAGGAGTCTAAAAAATTGCATAAAGAATAAAAGCTGCATTGATCAAGTGTACCTAAGTCCTTGAATAGCCAACTCTAAGAGGGTTCTGACTCAAGCTTCCTGCATTGTAGTTCTGTTGTAATTAGCCCTGTGTTAGAAGGTTGAGTGTTTTATAAAGAGTCCTTTGTATATATGTAGTCATCCCTTACCAACCCCTTCAGGAAATATTGAGGGGGGCTTGAGGCATTGGCCTGATTCCTGATTGTGGGGAAGTGGAAATAGCTCAGTAGTGACTATCTGAAGTCCTTAAACTGTAGGTACAGATGCAGTTCCTTAAATCCAATTTGGGCAGTTTGATCAACCACTACAAAGATAGATTGGCTAGAGTGGATAAAGGTCTGTCAAAACTGCCAGTTTTCCTGAAACAGTGAGTCATTTAGGGTTGAAGCCCTCAAACTTAAAACTTGGGTACAGATTTCTTTCACTGTGGGTGGTAGTCTTTCAGTTCAAGTGATTGCTTTGGATTTGGATCTGGTTGCCTAATGATTGTGAGATGTGATAACTTGGCTTGTCTATATAACTGCCACATGACTTGGTTTTACATGGTTCAAGAAGTCTAGGTTGCGGGTGAATCATGGGCATTTCACCCCAAGTCTGTACTTATTTTTCTTCATGATTCAGAAAACATTATCTTTTGTGATGCCATGCAAAACTTTGGAAGATTCTCAGTATCTTTGTTACTAGAGGATGTTGGTTTGCCCTTTTCTTTTCCAGGTCAAATGCATTTGTATCATCTGTGCTGTATTGGCTTTGTTAACAGGTGGATGCAGGAGAATCTGTAGACTAATTGTTCTTGTTCTGTCAGTAGATGGGCATGTACCAATATTTGAGATTGTGCACTTATGTAGAAATGCTTCATTGTTGTCAACTAAATTGTGCAAAACAGATGTCAGATTTCTTCAGGTTAGGAATCATCCAACAAACATTGTTTCACAGATGTTTGTAGTGAATCTTAGCCATCTTCTATTTTGTGTATTGTGCTTTCAGTATGTAAGCACTTTCAATTTGAGCACCAGTCGCACAAGGTGTTTTCATTCTGGTCATGTTCCTTGCTTGTCTGCATCAAAATGTGCCCCTTCCATGATATGATTGGCGCCAGTTTTCTTTGAGATATCAATCTATGTGCAGTTTACTTTGGTGGAGACTACTCAACAAGATGAGAGTCAACTGTTAACATGCCTTGGGGGTGAGGCATGATCCTGACCTTGGTTGTGTTGGTGGTGGGAATTGCAATAAATTCAACTGTGATTGCTGTGGGGAATACAGATAGACGTCGGTTGGTGGGTGATGCTCTTGGGGACATGCAAGTGCTCCTGCAACTAGCACAACTCTCGACCAATGACCCACAAAATGCATTGGGTTCATGGGATGGCAGCAGACCAAGTGCATGCAGTTGGCAAGGAATCAGATGTAATGCAGCAAATCGTGTGACAGCTATATTTATTGTCAACAAGCAGTTGGATGGGGTTCTGCCCCCAAGCTTGGGGTTATTGACATACTTGATAACTTTAGACCTCAGGTTTAACAAATTCTCGGGGTCGATCCCTCCTTCCCTTGGTGCATGCCAAATGCTCCAAACCTTGAGTTTGAGTGGCAACCTTCTCACAGGTGATGTTCCTTCAGAGCTTGCCCAGAACACACGAATGTCTACATTTGCAGTGAATCTTAACATGCTATCAGGTTCCTTCCCACTGCAGATCCTTGCTTGGAGAGAGCTTTCAGTTTTGTGGCTTGACAACAACATGTTCACTGGTAGCATTCCAGATTTGACTAGCCTGGTCCAATTGAAGATTTTGGACCTGCAGAACAACCAATTTACAGGAACCATACCTAATGTGGCGGGGCTTCAGGCCCTGCTGGACATAGACTTATCCAACAACAAGCTTTCTGGTTCCCTACCTACTTTCTTGGACACCCTGCCAAAACTCAGGTACCTTAATGTCTCCAACAACCATCTAACTGGGCTGATTCCAGACACATCTGTTTTTCTTCGGTTTCCAGCATCTGCTTATGCAGGGAATGATGGTTTGTGTGGGCCCATCATAAAGAGAGATTGTGCGGATAATTCAAACATTTCTGGCTCCAACTCCACCACCACCTCTGCACCCAAGATGCTGTCAAAAACTGCCATCATTGTGATATCGTCTTTAGGGGGTGCTGGAGTATTGCTGGGCATGTTTTTGGGAGTGAGATGTGCATACAGAGGGTCTCAAGACATTCTTGAGGATCTGAGAGGTGGTGAAGATTCCACCCTTCTCTCTAGCTCCAATGTTAATGTCGGATACACAGTGGCACAGCTCACTAAAATGACAAATGGATTTGTGAAAGCCAATATTATTGGTGTTGGGAGCTCGAGCATTGTATATAGAAGCATGTTGCCTGGTGGTGCCATAGTGGCAATCAAAAGATTAAGTGAGGTGAAATACAGTAGTGATACCCAACATGCCTTTGTTGCAGAGTACCAAATCTTGAAGCGAATCACTCAACATGGTAGCATGGTGCGGGTATTGAACTGCTGTGCAACTCCAAGTTGTATGGCCTTAGTTCTTGACTTCATGCCTGGAGGCACATTGGAGAACAAACTGTATGAGCAGAGCATGAGTTGGCTAGATCGGGTTGACACTGCTGTTAGTGTGGCAAAGGGTCTTGTGTACTTACACCTCGATTGTGCGGCACACAAGGTTGTGGTCGATTTGAAACCTTCACACATTCTTATTGATGCAGATTCCAAGGCACATATTACTGACCTTCATATTCCACGTTTTGCCACTAGTAAAATCCCTGGAACAATTGCCTATTGTGCACCTGGTGAGCATATATCTATCCTTTTCTGTAGTGTTTTTGTTTCTGCAATGATGCTGCTTTTGGACACCTTATTGGGTAGCATTGTTATGCATCAGAAGCTTTTCATAAGTCTTGGTTCACATTGTTCTGAATCCAATATATGAATTTTGGGGTGCATACATACAATCAATAAGAATATGCTTACAGTCAAGGAACAACAACACATGGCGATGTGTACAGCTATGGCATTGTCCTCTTGGAACTGTTGACTCGAAAGAAACCAAACAGTATTTTGGTCACTGAGCGCATGAACATGTCAAAGTGGGTGCGCAAGGCACTACTGAAGCCTGAATTGACTGTGCAAATGTTTGATATCACACTTCTGTGTACTTCGGGTATTGATGAGCAATTGCTGCAAGTATTGGATGTGGCCATGTTGTGTACCCATGAGATTCCCACAAAGAGACCATCTATGCCAGATGTGCTGAAGGTGCTTATGAAAGTTAAACACGATGCTCAAAAGTGAGAATCCAACTTCAACTTCAGACCTTTCCCTTGGTGCCAGGATCTTGAACACATGGGAGACATCCATATGCATTGAAAAAAAAACACAGCATGGGTAAAAATCCAACACCTTCTACTTGATTGATGTTATTACTATGACCAATTATGCTTTGTTTCTCTTTCAGTTCCCTGTGCAATAAGCTGTTTCTCAAAAACATACTTATATATCAGACTGTTGTGTACTTGACAGGTTCAGACAGAGAGTGCAAAATGCAGTGTTGTAAAACAATCGATCCAATTTGAATCTTCAAACCACCATGTCAAAACTTGTAAGAATCTTCTTGCCATCCATGATTTGCTGTTTTCTCTATCCCAAAACTGTTGTGTATAAATCTCTTAAATTGTGCAGTATACAAATAATGGTGTCCTGAAGAACCACCATATTCTGATTGTAAATGGTTTGACCTTCAATGAGGCAGAGAGATTTGAACTCCTGTTTATCTACATCCAAAAGATTGTATATTTTTGTGAAGCAAGAAACATGCCTTTCATACCATCAGATATCTGTTACATGCATTGGATGAAATATTATCTCTCTTTCAATATAAAATATTATCGTTGGAATTTCCGAACCAATACCAGATTGTAAATTTTTTATAAGTTATTCATTATTTTGGAAAGTTTAGAGTGTTAATTAGTTTTTTTTCCCCCCATTAACAACATGGGATATGAAAACTTGGTACGGGAATTGTTCATTGGTGCTTTCATGATGAAAGCCACACCTTCCTAAAGAAACAGCATCTCTTCTTGGATGTTATATTCCATCCATAAGTTCATTGGATGATTTCTCTACTAACAAATTCAATTAGGAAATTGTGTGCTAGCAATCCAACTTGTATGATATGATGATAGTTTTAGTTTTTTTTTAAAGCTTTCTTTTTAAAAGGAAAAAATAAGCATGGTGGGTGAGACTTGGCCTAAATTATTGGAACAAACAAGAAAACAACCTAGCCTACCTAGGAAATACACACTATTGGCTAGAACCATGAAATCACCCCCAATAATTGACCATATTCTCATCATTGTCCTACTCAAAAGTGCAGTCTTATATACTTGTCTAAATGTTAGGTGCAGTTGAAACTTGAGCGTAATGACTTTTGCTAACATTTAGACCTATAAACTTACGACATATGAAAAAAGAAAATCATTGAAAACTTTCTTCATGTTCCCAAGTTCAAACATTCTAGTAGGCTAGTTAGTAGCTTATAATTTGTCATTTGTATAACAATCAAATGTTATTTCTCCATTTTTCATAAACCTAAATTGCATCAAATGGTGTGGAAAGATGTGTATTTAATATGAGCCTAGAGTGCTTCTAATTTTAAAAATAACACCCATTTTGGTAAATAGAAACACATTCATGAATGAATGAACAAATGAATATATGAATTTGGAGTTGAGTTGGACTTCTAAAAAACAAAATCAATCTAACATTTTATTTTATTTTTAAAGAATTTCGATTTTTTTAAAAATCATTTGGAGCTACTTTACAACAGTTATGGGATTACATTACCAGGCGGCATGCGGCCTTCAACGAAACGAACTCCGTCCGAGGCGGCACGCTGCCTTCGCTACCGTATCTACGTGTGCGTTGTAGCGGAGCACGAGCGCACAACGCGGACCAGACGGCGGGTCGGAAGATCGCAAGAGGAGAGAAGGAGGAGGGAGACGAGAGCAGAAGAAGAAGAAGGATCGGAAGAACAAAATTCGTCGTCATGAGTGTGATCGACATTCTCACGCGGGTGGATGTGCTGTGCAAGAAGTATGAGAAGTATGATCTCGACAAGCAGTGGGCCGGGGCGGACTCCATGTCCGGAAATGATCAATTCCTCAGGCTCTACACTGTCGTTGAAGCCGATATCGAGGCTGCTCGCGAGGTCCGCTGCCTCTCTCCTCTAGCGTATGTTTATGGTAGAAATCTGGCTCCGCTGACGTTCTCGCTTGAGCGTCGTGGCATTGCTGCTGTCTTACAGATATGTTGCAGTTGGTAGCTCGATGTCTCTGATGTTCTAATTGTAGGAGTACGATTTGGCCTCATTTTCTCGACCTCTTCTTTTTTTGTAACATCTGTCATCGGCTTTATTGTAGTTCTGGTCGGGGATGCGTTCTTGTTCACCATGTGTACGATGTCGGTGTTACTTGATCCTTGATCCTCCGGAAATCCTTGCAATTTCGAGAAATTTAGATCTAGGAAGATTCTGCCGAACGTGTTTCTATTGCGGCATTTCTCGCCCATGAAAGGAGAAACAGTAACGTTGGCATTGCCTGCTCAACTTCCACTGCGATCTTCCAGGATTTAATTTCTCGCTTTAGCAATACCGGCTGAAAAGCACTGACACGTACGCTCTTGCGTCTGAAAGAAAGTGGAGCTTACAGTGCTCTCGAACTTTTGCAACCAGTGTCTCAAGCTCTGTCACTTTGTGATTTGCTGGCAATCGGTGCTGCTTGGATTCATCTGATCGATATGTTGTGGAGAGACTTGAATTTCGGCTGAAGCGATTATCTGGTCTGCAGAAATCTCAAGATGCACAATCTGAGAAAAATAGAGCAGTGGTGGCCACCTTGAATGCAGAAGTGCGGCGCAGCAAGGCAGCCCTGAAAGCTGAAATCCCTAAGCTTGAAAAGCTTGCTGCAAAGAAGGTATCATGTTGTTTGCTTCTGAAGACTTTGGATTCAATTCTCGTTGTTTGAAACAGCAGTAACTTGATGCATCCAATAGACTATCTCATAAGGAGAACGGAAGTGCACATTCTCATACCATTACCGCCTTTTGTGGATCCAGGTGAAGGATTTATCAAAGGAGGAGATGGCAGCCCGACCAGACCTTGTAGTAGCACTTGCACAAAAGATTGAGGACATTCCTGATGGTGTTACTGTTGGTCGGCGTGGTGGCACATGGGGTCGAAAGGCAAGCAACCCCTTGGAGATAAAACTTGATGCAATGCATCCAGGTAAGGTTCAACTGTGAAGGAACACAAATGAGCAAAGTGTTTTGTACATCTGATAATCAAGTAATTATGTTCCTCTACAATGTCACTTTGCTGTAGGTTATATTGTGGGTTTTCCTTAATAGATGATTTGATGCGACCTGAGCACTATGAACAAACTGAGGAGTCCCTAGCATTGAGGCAAGAGTATGAGATGCGAAGAGCTAAGCAGGTGCGTGATCCAGGTTGATCTGTTCTGAGATGAATGTGGGAAATCACAATAGTTTGTTTCTTCATGTTAGTGCAATTCAATGGTGCCTTTCACAATTCAGAGATAAAATCAACTATATACTTTGTGGAAACAAGTGTTCCTATGAGCAAGACATGTGTCATGCTCTCTTATAGCACAGCTTGCTGGTAATATGAGTTTTCAGCTTTCTCCTGAGAAAATTGAGGAGTACAGAAAACCTGAATATCTTGGAGTCTATCCTAATTTACAGTGTGAATTCCATCATGATTGCACTGAGTGTCAGCTGGTACAGGCTCAAGAATACTTCTCCACAGCCTACTTTCCTTCTGTTCCATGTCTTTTGGCATTATTGGATTGGACTGTGAATTGGCTGCATGACTGCATGATGTTCAGGACGAAGGTCTGGACATAATTGCTGCAGGCCTAACCACTCTCAAGGACATGGCTGGGGACATCAATGAGGTAAGACAGTCCTGGTGAATCTGTTAAGCATGCATTCAACTTGCAGACAACTGAAGGCATGTTGAAAGCAGCTGCTTTCACATTGCCCCCTGGATGCTAAATTGTTGTCCCTGGACAATTTGCAGGAATTGGACAAGCAGATGCCTTTGATTGACGAGGTGGACACGAAGGTTTGTCTTACTTGAATCTACTTAGCAGGATGTTCAGTGCACTTTGGCAGGTCAATCTCCTGGCAAATTCTTGTTGATTGAAGGCATCAGTATTTTTTCATGTCAGTCTGCATTGTTTAGAGATTATTTCCCAGCATTCACAGTTCTGTCAGTTCTTACAGCTAATGTGTCAGTTTGATATATTTTTGTCTTCAGAAGCATACAGCTATTAATAAATGAGAAGGATAAAGCATTGTGCATTTTTCTTCTTCAGCTAGAAGAATATATCTGGTTTTTCTTGATGAAATCAGGTGGATAGGGCTGCAGCTGACTTGAAGAACACAAATATCAGGTTGAAAGAAACTCTTACCAAGGTCATTACTATAACCTTGCCCATCATTTCCCACTTTAGACTCCCATTAGTGTTTTGAAAACATCAAAGCAAACAATGTTGGTAATTTGGGTATTGAGAATTACTGCATATTAGAGGGGTGCATTCCAAGTATGTGTGCAGCATTTGGGTGATGGTGTGGAGTTAAAAATCAAAATCATATAACTGGCACATGCATGTGTGGTTTGGTGGGTGCAGATGAGGTCCAATCGTAACTTCTGTATCGACCTCATTCTTATAGTTCTCATCCTTGGCATTGGTGGAACCCTATACACGTACTCCTTCTCACCATTTACACCTTCTTTTGTCTGCCTTCAACCACTCCTGATGTACCAACAAGTAAGAAGTGCGCACACGATGGATGGAGCAAAGCCACTGAGAAGAAATAGAGAATTACTGTTCATGTCAGGGTGGTCCTCTGAATAGTTGATAGTGAGACTCCCTTGCATAGAGATGATGATAGTATGAGATGTGACACTGACTTTATCATTGATATTGCAGAGTTTTGCGGTAACAAGGGAGCAACTTTCAGTGTTTATACTAAATGCTATTGTGTCATTCTGATGTAAGTGGCCATACAACCTACCATATGGAAACTGGTGTTCCAGCAAACTCCTGAGAGACTAAAACAAATGAGCCATAATACGCAGTCACTCAGTTGTGGCTTTGCAAGATCATCTCAAGTTTGGTTCTAATTATTCTTGTGCAAATAGCCTATCAGATAACAAGTTCAAAAGTTCTTAATTCATTCCTTCGTATCCAATCCAGTTTCTTAAGACATTCATCAAGTGTTGGTTCCCATCTCAGGTCTTAGGGTTCCGTGAGGCAGTAAAAAGTGGACTTCATACAAGGATTCTCATCAGCAGTGTGATGAGGTTCTAATGGTGTTGAGATAATTGGTAATAATCACAGGATTTTAGTGAACATTCTATGGGTCTATCTAAATTTGTGGGAACTTAGATCCAACCTATGGATTGTGACATATTTTGTGGCTATCAAAGGGATCTTGCGATTAAGTATTCAACCATATACTAGGTGTTTTGAAACAATGTGATTCTGAGTCCTTAGGCGAATGGGGCAACTATGGTAGGCAGGCTAAGTCAGCAAACATTTAAGCAATTAGAGCTTTCACAATCACTAGCTAGGGTCTTTTCATCCTTGGGTGGTTCAAAGGCAAATGGTAAAGGCCATCAAAGTGCACCTCTAGCGATTTAGAAAAATAGACCTTTCAAGAATATTGGGTGTACATATGTTTACACACATGGGTCTCATTTGTTTTACAGAATGACTTGTCAGATTTTTCAGTGTATTCTAAAAGCACCTTAAACAACATAATGTTAGCACTGAAAAAGGGAGGGCATCTTACATATATGGCAGGCTTTTACATTTTGAAAAGGTTCACTCTTTCTCTTCACCTAATGTTTAACTTCCTAGTTAAATATTGAAAGAAAATTTTGATAGGTCAATAGTACGCTGAGGCCTCGAATTTGGGCATTCCTAGAATTTAGCGCCTATCATTAGTTGTTGCCTCAAACAAGCACCTTATTCTAGTCATTCATGAGCCTTGCTTACCCCACTATGTTGCTTATGAACAATCAAATTGTAATGCTCTAGGTGGGCAACATTCATCCTTGATAACACCTTTGATCCAATTTGTAAATCAAATTTCTTTAAGACATTTTCATTTCATTATCAATTATGGAGATTTCCATTGTTCACATTGGTTGCTTAATCAATCATGACCATGAGGGCAATGGTGTCTTAAGGTATGCAATGGGTAAATCAACTTGAGTATTTGCTGCCAAACTATGAGTTGCAATGTCGATGCTTAACAAGCTTGATATAACTCCAACTCAAAATGAGGAATAACATTTTCAGGCATGCACCAAAATCTAGGATTATGAATGGGTTTACATGGAAGCATTAGAGAATAATTTCCATACCATGAAAAAATGGGGATCTTTCTTTGAAGAGCCTTGAGACATGAGGACAAATTTGATGTACATAGAAGTAAAAAGTAAAATTGCAAATTGCAACAAATGTAAGGAGTAACCTTTATCTTGCATGGTACTGGAAAAAATGAGTTTTGAAACTTAAGCATTTCCATATATGATCAATTAAGAAAAATAGGTCTCACTATATAACACTAACTTGAAGATGAATCCAGTCCTTTTTATATTGAAAAATTGCTAGAAAGTGAAGGGAAAAATGTGGTGCAAAAGTGATTAAAGTTTTTTTTTTTCAAAAAGATTGTTATATTGCCATACATCATTGGTGTGATTGAGTGGGAAGGCCACCTTGCATCTTAAACCCTAAATAAGATTGCCAACTATGATCATCATACTTATAGCATATGTTGTTAGTTTGCACTGTTTGATTTAGGTTGATCACCTAATAGCATTGTAAACACCAAAAGCTTTGCCAACATGGCACTAAAGTTTAGGGTGTCTTATCACCACTACTTGCGATCATGATGGAGCACACCATTGTCAATGGCAACTTCTAGTAATAAGTGCTAGGAACTAAAGTTGTAACAAACAAAGGGCATTTGACATAATGGAGTTTAGTGGTAGCTAGTAGTGGGGTGCACAAGTTCCATCACTTGTTGAATGCGACATTACAATGTGTTGTAATGAATCATTGCGGTGTAAAGTTCATGAATCATGAATCAAGTATGGATTTTTTATGAAAGAACTTTTCTTTTTGAGTTTTTAAATGTTCTTGTGCTTTTTAAAAAATTCACCTCTATGAGTCTACAACTCAATACTCATAGTTTTAGAATTTGTGCATTTGTTTTGTTATGAGTCTATAGCTTGTTGTTCTAATGTTTGTGCACTTCTTTAATTCCAAACAAATTAGTCATTATGAGTTCAAGCTTTTTGTTTTGGTGTGTGCATTTGGATTTTGTTGTAACTTGTTTGAACACCATGGCACCAACTAAGGAACAAAAAATATATAATGTATTGCCATAATTTTTAAATCTAACAAAAATATCAATGGTGCATTTCCTCTTGTGATCCTTCCCAAAGTTCAAGCAATGCCATCCTTTGAAATAAATTTGAGTGGGAACAAGGATGACTCAAATTCTAAATCAAAACACAAAAATATTGTAGTCCAACTAGTTTGCCTTGGTAAACTTTCATTCCTTTTGCACCTAAACTGTTTAAAATCCCTGTGATGCCAGAAGATGAAGAAAATGAACCCCAACCAAAGAAGTTAAAAAAAACTTACAATGTTTTTCACAAATGGATGAAAGCACACTAGGGTGTCACAATTTTGGTGGATTCAAGTTCCTTTTCAAAGTCCTTTTCTAGTGTAGTAATTGGCTTAAAATATGAATATTTCAATGATATTGAAAATAAATTTTTTTTTCCATTTCCAATTTCAAATCATGATACTATAAGATATATATGTAAATACCACAAAAAAAAAATTTTTAAATAATTATTTTTAAATGCTTAAAAGGGCTTTTAAAATAATTACAATTTTTTATATTTAAAAAATCCATAACATAATAAATTTAAATCATGTTCTATTTATTCAATGGATCTTTAGTTTTTTAAACATAATTCATCCAATATCCCAAAGTTTCAAAGACATAAGAATAACACGTTGTAAGATAAAAATTCATATCCATGAGTTTTACAAGTGTGACAAAAAGTGTGGGAAAAAGTGTGGGAAAATTTCAAAAGTCCATTATTTATTGGTTATTCATGATTCTGATTTGATTTTTCTTTCTTGGAAGGTTGAATATGACAACTTTAGATAAATGAGTCCCTTTTTTTATTATTTCAATAAATTTTATTTTATTTTATTACTTGTATTTTAAAAATATCGGAAAATTTGCCATTGTGACATCCATCTAAAGTTGCCATAATGTGCAAACACGCAAATGTCAAAAGGTTTGGGCTACACAATTTTTGTGAGATGTTGAAAAAAAAAATTTAGAAAAATAGTGAAATGCATTGTCTATTCCTTTGTGAAAGGTAAGGATATTATTTTGGGGTTAAAAATTGATATGCTTGAACAACATGTGGGAAAAAAGAAGCAGTGTGTGACATGCCACAAGTGGGTGAAAAGGAAGGTGAATTTTATATCAAAAACTTAAATGTAATCACACAAAAATGAAATAACAAATTTTCAACAAAACCTCATCACAGTTACAAAACAAGTGATTCAAGGAAGTGTGAAGGGGGAAAGGGGAATGAACAATCAAGAAAGGAAAGTTATTTCATATCATATCATATCATATTTCATATTTTTAGAATAAAATCTCACTACTACAATTCATGGTTTTCCAAAAGGTTCAAGTTAATTAATTAACAATCCTTTTTTTATTAATGGACATGTACATTTTGACTACAAGCCTAGGGCTTGAATGACATGTGTATTTTTTACAAGTAAACTTGACTAAAGTGGCCTATTTGACCATATGTCAAATTGAACATCAAGTTAGGTTGGACAAAAAAATGACCGCCTTGGTCAAAATGAGACATTTAGTCAACTAGGACATCTGGTCAAATTGAACAAAACAAAATGACATCCTTTGTCAAGATCAACAATGGTGTTCTAATAAAATGGAACATCTTATGCTACCTAATTGGTCAAGACAATTATTAAGTAACTAAGCTAGGCAATAACCTAGGCCTACCTACCTACCTACCTCGTATTTCCCACCTACCATCCTACATCCTTGCCCGCCAACCTACTTACCTACATACTTACCTACCTCCTATTTCCCACCTACCATCCTACATCCTTACCTACGTACCTACTTTTTACTTCCCACCCACCATCAAATGAAAGGATGTCAAATCATAATCTTCTTTCAAGGAATTTAACTATGTAAAAAATTATTGGGCATTTTATGACAACAATATTTATGAATTATTATAAGCATGTCCAAATCTAACTTATTTGTAAAAACATTTCGATTCATTGCATGTTTTTCAAATATTAAAAAAATATGAATCGCATGAAATATATATATACTAAAAAATCACAAGGATCTTTCATAAATGACAAAGTTCAATCAATATAATATGTTGAATGCATTTTACAAGAAATTAAACAATCAATTCCTACACAATAATGTCTTGTGGAACATGTTGGTCAATAAAATAAAAATATATATAATGTTAATATGAAGAAAATTATACATAATTCAATATACATTGACATTTATATTTTAAAAATTCATTATGTTCCCATAATTCCTTGTTTTAAAATGAAAGGTTATGTTTTAAATAATAGAGTTATTTATAAATTAAGAAAAACACAACACCAAAACCCTAAGTTTGGTCATACACAAGGTGAATTTTTTTTCAAAACTTGCAAAAAAATACATTAACATGCAACAAAGGATGAAACTCAGTAAACCATCACTTTTGGTGGTAAACTAAGTTTCATCTTATCTTTCCTTTCTCTTGAACGCCTCCATTGTTATTACATACATTTTCATTGCTCCT
>Ga0209208_10001902_pt1 | contig 29860 bp, 25 predicted proteins | sample S1TSphfallax_3_FD_187694 | JGI IMG/M metagenome (GOLD analysis project Ga0209208, IMG submission 187694) | Host-associated microbial communities from peat moss isolated from Minnesota, USA - S1T2_Fd - Sphagnum fallax MG (SPAdes) (version 2) | ecosystem: Host-associated > Plants > Peat moss >...
TTTTTTTTTTTGTTTTATCTTTTTTTTTTTTCTCAGGTGATTAGAGTGTTGTCCATAGCTAGCCCTATTGTGCCTCCATTTTTTTTAAAATGTGGGAATTGACATGTAACAAATGTCACCATTTCTTTAACAAGTGATGTTTATTATAACGTTTATCATTTAAAATTGACAATTCAAAAATTAGGCTTTCTTTGTGGTTCCATTGCAACCAACAATGAACTTGTGTTATTGATTATTAAAGGCAAATGGCTTGAAACAATTGTGCATATGATAGAATTTGAATTCTTGGATTTGTCTCATCCAAAACAAGTTTAACTCCTCATTTCAATTCGCATTTACGGTAAATTTCGCTTGTTGAACACATTTGCCCTTGTTGACTTTCAAGAAAACATCGAATAATTTATCCCACAAGTGAAAACCAATTAGAAGGGTGAAGCCTTCATTGCTCCTTCGACAATCATTCCTAATGATAATGTCCAATGGAGTGTGAAATGCAAGTTTGATTTTGTTGAATCAAAATCAATTTCTAACAAAAAAAACTTTTAGACATCAAATGTCGCAACCCTACTTTGGCCAAGTGTGGGGGTGAAGCCCAACACTTGGAAAAAGTGAGGATTTGGAGTCCTCCAGGACTCCCGAATGTTTAGAGTTCGACAGCAAGGCCCAAAACACCTCGCATTTGGGTGTTCTTGATGTCATTGGAAAGGTCTTGAAGCGTAGATATCGAAAATGGCCTCGCATTGGTCATTTGGACATTTGTAGCCCAAGTTATGGGCAAAAGAAGGGCCGGGAGTCAAACTGGCAGTTTGACTCCCGACCACTAAACGTCTGGAATCGACCTCTTCCCGACCTCCGAATTGAGAGTGCGATACGTCGTTGGAAAGACCTCGACGAGGGCTACAAGTTTGGTTTAGATCTCGTTGCGATCAGACCTGGAAGTCGGGAGTTATGAGCTCCCAAAGTCTCGGGACTCCACCCAGGATAGTTTCGGGACAATTTCGGGACTCCAACTTGGGAGTCCCGGGAAAAAGAACCATTTGGATGTAGTTTCGGCGGGGCGTCGCAGAGAATACTCTATGGGGGAAGGTGGTGGCTTCCCCCGAGTCCGGGCCGTGGTGTGTCTTATGGTCCAAAGTGCCCGTGGCTTGTCCCAACACCCAAGGGTGTCCTGGAATGTGAACTAACCACGTGCGTGGTTTGTCTTGATGCAGATTCAAGCTTAATCTACTAAACCTTCTTCCTAGTCTAATCCTTGGGCTCCCAACTCGACCCTCTACCCCTTTCTAGAGTTGGAAGTCGGGAACGCCTTTCGAGACCCTCTTTCCGCAACTACACTTTGGTGAACCTTCAAGTGGGTTCACCCCGGGACTTGGGAGTGCATCATCAAGGTTGTTAATAGTTTGTATGTGACCTTTCTATAATTACCTTTAATATACAAATAATCTATATATGTAAAAACTCCTTATATCAAAATTTTGGTTTAAATAGCCCATATTAGATAATCATTTTCATGGTTTTTTCTAGAGGAAAAGGAAAGTTCTCATACATTAATTTTCATCAAGTGCCAAAAATAATTTTAAATGTAACATTTTGTATGTGAAGCAAATTTTCAATGAAATGTTTTTTTTCAATGCAAGCAATTTTTCCAATGCAAGTAGTTTTTCAATGCAAGGATTTGTTTTTCAATGAAAATAGTTTCCAATGCAAGAAAATTTTCAATGCAAGCATTTTTTTTCATGTAAGCAAATTTTTCAATGCAAGCAATATTTTCAATGAAAGTAATTTTAGAATGCAAACAATTTTTTTAATGAAAGTAGTTTTTCAATGCAAGAAGTTTTTTTTAATGAAAATAGATTTTCAATGCAAATAATTTCTCAATTTAAATAGTTTTTCAAGGAAAACAATTTTTCAATATGAAAAAATTTCATACAATTTTTTTCTAATTTAATTTTTTTTCAATGCTAGCAAGCTTTCAATTCAAGCAAGTTTTCCATTTAAATAATTTTCCAATATAAAGAGTTTTCCAATGTAAGGAATTTTCCAAAACAAATTAAAAGTACATAGTTTTAATTGAGTCATCGATTTTATCTTTTTTGAATGTGTTTGTGTGGGAACCATGTTTTTGTTTATATAAAAATTCATTAAATTGGAGTTAATAATAATGGAAACACCTTCTTTAAATCTTGTTGATTCATCATTTGAACATGTATTACATTCATATGGTCTTCATTTTCAACATATAAATATGAAATAGGCAATTTAAAAATATATATATATCTTATTTATTGGGTAATCATTTATCATCTTTTGAATTGAGGCAAAATAGTACAACACATTTAAATCAATGTTTATTATTGAATATAGAAAAAATTCAACAATGTTGTATTTGAGAATTAAATCCAAGTTTTTTTTTGTTTAGTTTGCATAAAGGCATGGTCATAAATGAACATCAATATGTGACAAAAATGGCATTAAATGTTAGTATCAGAGGTTTGTGGGGAGATTTCACTACAATATTTTGGATAGTGAATATCTTCAAAGGCCAATTTACATTCGGAATAAAGTATCAAAACACATTATGTCTTGATGTGGCATGGATTTTCACTCTATCCTTTTACGTATATCATACAATTCTCAACATTTTGAACCAATTTAATATGTTAATGGTTTATTTAGGTCTTTGCCTATTTTTCAAGTTCATGATTCCAAAGTAAGCATATATTTAGATGATTTTCCATCTCTTTCAAAATCAGTGATGTAACAACCTCCTATTCAATTATCACAACTAACCATGTGTTCTTATTGGAATGAAAAATTCAATTTTGCATTAATGGATATTTTGAAAAAAATTGGGATTCACCATTGGAATATGTTGTTTCATTATTCAACGCTTCTTGTAATACAAATATTACTAAAAAAATTCAGAAATTATATTCAATACTTACAATTTTGTTAAAAAAACAACACAAATGTTCTTGTCAATGAGATTTTGTTTAATCCTTTCACTTGAGTTCCCCTTATCAAAGTTTTTAAAAATCCCACCATTCAATTGGAACACTCCCATCTAATTGTTGAATCTAATATAACAAATAAATAAATAAAATTGATTAGGCACTTTATGACAACAATATTTCTCAATTATTGGAGGTTTGTCCAAATCTAACTTTTACGCAAAAACATTTAAATCCATCAACATGTTTCCAAATATTAAAATAATAAGATCACAAATTATGAATCACATGAAATATATATATATATTAAAAAATAACATTTTTTTCTCATAAATGACAAAGTTCAATCGTCATATGTTCAATGCACTCTAAAAGAAATTTAAAAACCAATTCTCACACAACAACTTCTTGCTAAACATGATGTTTAATCAAATATAAATATAAATATAAATATAAAAGAAAATACACATAATTCAATATACATTGACATTTATAATCAACAAATCCAAGATGTTCCCATAATTCCATGTTTTAGTTGTGAAAGGTTATGTTTTTTAAAACAACTTAAATGTTTTTCAAATCAATTATCAAAACAACTTTTTATATACTTTCAAATTCAAATAAAAGCTAGTTCAACATCATACATATGTACAAGTTGTTTACGTAATAATGAAAATAAACAACCCTTATATCAAGTACCAAATAAAGTTTTTAGAAACAAAATTATTCCATCAGTCCATAAATTAACACAATTAAAAAAAAAATTTATTTCACCACTCTTACTTTTGCTCAAATTTATAAACTCCAAAGGTACTGCCAATATAAGATGCATGGTAATGTAATTAATGTCCCTGAAAATGTGGATCAAACTCAATCAATACTACCACATTTACCACATGATGGTGCAATAATATGTGTGTGTTTTAAAAAACGTCTTGAATACAAATCACCTTATATGTCAAGAAATGTTCATCCAAATATGGTGATGGTCATTTTATGAGATTTAATTGAAACACAATATATAAATATTTGAATGTTAAACATCCATCATCAATGGGAAATTTTTTTTGCTTTGCATATGAATTCAAAATTTCAAATTATCATTTATAATAATGCATCATCTGATAATTCTGATTCTGACAATGAAAAAAAACATTGTACACCAATAGATTCAATGATAAATAATTTTCTACATGCCCCAAAAAGAATGGATTATGAAAATACTATATATTCTATTGCCCCAAATTAAGACTTCCACCTTTTAGGTTTATTTAAATATAAACATTCAAAAAAATTAAAATTTCCAACATTGTTTTATGGGCAACCTTGACAATTTTCTGAAGGTTTTTTCATATCAACAGATAGCTCAATGGGAATTATTTCATAAATCTAGAAAATTTTCAACAAATATTTATAACCTTTTAAAAAGTTGTTAAATTTTCCATCCAAAAAGTCATAGGTTTTGGTTGGGTGCAAATACAAAAAGGAAAACTATGTGGTAAAACTTCAAAAGCTTATCAAGTATGAGATAAACCAAATTAAAATGATATATTCAAATCATACTTAGGTTATCATGATTCAGAAGGTTTGCATAATTCACCTAATTATTTTGAAAAGTTGTGAAAAAAATTATTTACAATGATTCAACAACTTGGTTTTCTAATGTTCTTTGTCACTTTTACATTTGCTAAGAGATTATAGGATCCTCTCATTAAAGTTTTACACACATTTCATGCTTCAAGATTAAATCTCCTAAATAAAATAAAAGACCTCTAATATGTTCATATAACATAATTAATACGAATTGAGCCTATCACATGTGTAAGATATTACGATCATAGAACATCTTGTTTTCACAAACTTATCACAAAATATCATTATCATTATCTTTTTGGGTGAATTTCTGAATTTTTTTCATCATTGAATTCCAAAATCGTGGGAGTGAACATGACCATGGAATTTTATGGATGAAAAATGCACCTATGTATGGAGTGCACACAAATGAAGAAATTGAAAAGTTTGTAGACATGTATATTTTCTAAGATTCAATCTATTTTCAACTACGAAATGCCATATCCAAATACAAAAGAAATGGATGATTCAATACATTCGAAATCAAAACCATTATGTTCAATTAACAATTGGACTAACGATATAGATAATGAAGTAAATGATCCATGTCCTATAATTCCAATAACAAACACAATCAATATTGAACACTATGATTTATGATCTAACTTTGTTATTCAATCATGTAATGAATCAAACCAGAAATCACAATTTCTAGAAGATGGAAATTTCACAAAATCATCATATTCCATGATGATTGAAAAATTTGCATATCGTAATTTACTTAGACAACTAAATGAAGAACAAATATTAATATTTGATGATGTTATGCATAGAAAGTAATTGTACCTTAATACACCAATATGTTTATTTTTGACAAGGGGTTCTGGAATTGGAAAAAACTTTTGAAATTGAAACTCATAATTCAAGGATTATTACGATTATATAATAGAGACATATATTTTGACTTAACAAAAACCAAAGCTTTGCTTATGACATCATCATGTAAAATTGCCTTAAATATTGATGGGTTAACAATACATTCAACATTGAACATACTTGTTCAACAATCCTTATTTAATTTATCAAATTTATCATTAGATTCATTGAATAGGTTTACATGTTGATACGAATAATTACAACTTGTTGTGATAGATGAAATATCACTTGTTGGTGCTAGAATGTTTAATGTTATAAATAATAGGCTAAGTTCCATAAAACGCATTCAAAACAATTTTTTTGGTGGTGTTGATGTTATCATGATAAGTGATTTCTATCAAGCACCCATGTTAACCCCTTGATTAAAAGGAAAAAAATTAATTAATATTTTTTTCTTGAAAATATTGTGTAAAAATTTAATTAAAAATAATCATAATTCAGGTATAGTAAAAAAATATTAAAATATTCTTCTTATTGGGCATTCTCTTACACCTGCATTGAGATTGATGCCACATTGAATTTGTTGCTCCTATTTAATATATTCCCACTAGTGCAATGTTGCCATTTAAAGTAACACAACCAACACTAATGTTGGATGGGATAATCCCTCCCCCTTGTGTGGGCAAGGTAATTAACAAGATAGACACAATGAAATACAACAAAATGCCCCCAATAGCCAATTATGGTTATTGAAGCAAATTGAGCAAAGTTCCTTTTGTCATAAATGGCCAAGGAGGCAAGGAGACGTGCAGCATATTCAAGGCTAGTGGGGGATAATGGATTATTCAAAAAGAGAGAGAGAAAGAGAGAAAGAGAGAAAGAGAAATACAAAACCTTTGGACTATTGCAAGAAGATGTCTGACTCATTGCAACATAGGCTAAGCATTTATGACAACACCTTCTCCAAGATTGAGAAATATGGGCCCCAATAGTTATTAGAATCCTACCACTCCTAGGACTTCTCAATGCTCATGCTGTTATTATCTAGTGGGGCAACTATGCCTTTTTGACATGGGAAAAAACAAGTTCTAGAAACTTGGATACCTACCTCCTTACCCAGTAGGTGGGTTAGGTAGGTAGGTAGGTAGGTGTCCAACTAGTTTATCCAGTAGATATCCTTGCCTAAATAATTAACCACTTACATGCCCTACCTACTTCCATATGATAATTTCACCCACTTACATAGGTGGTTTACTAGTTACCTAGTTTGGTGAAGGGGGTATAGTAGGAGAGTATATAGGTAAGGTTACCAAGGTGGAACTTTGGTGACCTCTCTTATAAACCCTCCTACTTCCGCCTCACACTACCTATGGATGTGGGTACCTCAGTATTATCATAGCTAAGGAAGTATGTGAGTGGGTGTGTAGGTTGTTAAGTAGGTAATGTGCTTGGTTAATATTAAGTAGGTAGATGCATGTGAATGGCTAGTACATTGCTAACCATCATGGTTAAGTACAAGACCAGAATACAATGGAGAAAAATGTTTCTTGTCCACACATCCATCTTGCCGTGAAAGATAGTTAAATCTTTCAAAATATTAAAGATAATGTTAATGCATTATCACCAAATTTTTGGCAAACATGTGTCCAATGTTATGAACTAAATAAAATTATGAAACAATATGATATGGTTTTTATACAAACTTTGAACAAATTTCCTATTGCAACAAAAAATGCAAAGGATGTTGAATTTGTAAATTCAATTTGTAATCAACAACCAACCTATGATTTTATTATTCCATATTTATTTTATACAAATAAACTTGTGCAAAAACACAATGAAAATGTGTTCACTAACACATTAGGTGCCACATTTATTTTCAAAGCAATGCACATCAACCATCAATCATGCCCACCAAGTTACAAACTCTCAAATGATCCGAGTAAAATTGTGGGTTTGCATTATACAATTAATATATTTAAAAAAATGTTGGTTGAATTATGTGTTGGTAATTATGTAACATTTGATGGTCTTGTGAATGGAACTAATGACATTTTTAAAACATCAACAACATCAAAACCATTATATGGATAATGTTTCAGAATTCTAAAATTGGAACATTAACATAAGAAAAATATAATCATTATTACGACAACAACATTGATTCAAAATGGACATCAATTGAACCTATCATCAAAGATATAAAAGTTGGTAAATCCCAATCATTTATCATAACAAGGATTCAATTTCCAATTCAACTTGTAGTAGCAAAAACCATTCATCACTCTCAGGGTTATCACTAGATGAATTAGTTTTTGATCGCACTAACATTACAAAACATGGGTTAACATATACATCATTATCCTACATTCAAACAAAAGAAAAACTATTTTTGTTAATTCCTCTCCAGCATGAATTTTTTATGTGGATCCAAAAGTATATGTAGAAATGAATAGATTGAAAACAATTGCAACTTGGATACCATTAATTTTTCAATTAAAAAACTTACATAATTCTCATGTAATTATCCGAGCTTTGAATACAACTTCTTTACACCAACATTACAAAGACATCAATCATGATCATAACCTTCAAATGTTTCATATCTTATGTCTTATAGAAACAAAAATACATTATGCATCAACAGATGTGCACAAATTTATAAATTGATCAAAATATTTATATATTTCAATCTATGATGGTCATGAGTTAATGATGATGTATGACATACACATGCACTTAGACTCCTTCAATACAATAACTAGTGATGGTTCATAATATATAGCAACAATTTTTAATACTAATACATGAAAAACAATAAATATTGTATGTGTGTATAAAGCCCATTCATGTTCAATTTCTACATTTCTAAACAATCTTCAAACTATAATTCAAGAATCTCTTAAACATTGTCCAATCATCACTATGAGAGATTTTAATGTTGACATTCTAAAAGACAATAACCAACCAAAAAAAAAAAAAAACTATTATATTTCATGGATAAATTCCAATTATAATCACAATTTAGTGAAAGCACCACAAAAGTTGGATCTTGATTAGACCATATATGGGCAAATGTCCTTGAAAATGAATGTAAATTTGGTGTAATAGAAGCATATTGGTTAGATTTTCACAAATTGATTTATATTACATTCAAATTACCAAACACACTTCCAATGTATAACAAAAAAACCATTACCATAATACATTTTCCACTTAATTAATTATTCCCAAAACATTGGCACTTTGTGACTTGAATTTGCATTTCTACATTCTTTTTATGGACCATGTGCAAAACAAATTTGTAAATATCAATATCAAGACAAAAGTTTTTTGAATGATTGTTCTATCCACATGTACACCCATCAAACATCATAACAATGCACCTTTCATGAAAAACCTAAACCCAAAATGTGACAAACAAATATAAGAAATGCCAAATTCTCAAACTTCAAAATGAAAATGAGACCAAAACTTTAAAAATATTTCCATGTAAATTATATCCATTCAATATTGATGTTTATTTCAAACATCGTAATACCTCATGCATGTTGCTAAAAATTGTCTACATTATCCAAGTTTGAAAAACTTAATTTTCTTAAACAACGTAATTAATCACAACTTTATATTCATTTGTATGGTTAAAAAGAAGACAATAGAAATATGGTTTCAATTTCTAAACATGCACAATGAATTCTAAGATGGTTAGAAAACTTTATTTTTAGTACAAATGTGGAAAAAATAAATTATGATCTTTCATAAAATCAACAAACTTTCATCCAATATAACTTGAGTTCATAGTAAAATATTGAATGTAATACCTTATTTTCAGGACAGAACCTCTTGTGGCAGAGCCACTTGTTTTTTTTGTAAGAAACAAAAACCAGAGGATCAAGAGTGTGAAAGAACCCGGTTTCACAACCTCACAAACAGAGGTTGAAAATAACAAGCTGGACATGAGGTTCCACCAAATTGAAAGAAATAGCTGGATCAGAGAGGAGGGGAGGTTCTGAGTAAAGACCTCCTCTGATTTCTCTAGTGTATCTAGAGAGCGCCTTATAGAGTGTAAAATCTTGCTGGGCTTTTTGAAAACAGAGAGTTCCCCTCCTGCAGGCATTCCATTTTTATAAAGCCTGGTGTCATTTATTTTATTTTATTTTCCTGTTGTTTTGGGAAATTTTTTGCCAAATGTCAACCTGAAAAATATGATTTCAACCTATACAAAGGATTTTCAATGGAAAAGATGCCCCAAATTTGTCAGATTTGAAATAAAAAGAGTTTCCAAATCACCAGATTTTTATGATAAGGTCCAGTAGGTAGCCAAATAATATAGAAGGATTCTGGTTTTTTTCTACTTTCATATCCAGCCTGTAGCCAAATCTGGCTAAATCATTTATGGATGATCACCACTTCGGCTCCATCACAAAATTGAAAACAAAAAACGCTGTCTGGTACCCAATGGGTATCACAGGAACAAACCAAAACAAAATGCAGGTCGCTCTTTACACTTGGTAAAGCACGTGGGTGACGGTATTACTGAAATTGGGCAGTGCTCAGCTGCCACCTCACGTGGGCCCTTATTTTGGTAATGCCCTCACCATTCTGCTTTACCTTACACTAAAACCAGATAACAGTGTTTACAACTTACAACCCAATGTGCCCAATGTTATGTGAATCAGGTTTTTCCACAGCTGGTATGAAATGGTTTCTGCAACAAATAACTGTCTCTAGGGAACTGATCCTCTCCCTCACACAAGGGTTGCCATATGCACTCCACTCCTGGGAAAACCAACCCAATTGTTGGCATCTTGTGCAAAAGCTACAATATCAACAAAGAGAGGTGATTGCAATGGCCAGAGGAGCAACAAGGAGGAAAGGAGTGTCCAAGTCTGACAGGGCAGGCTTACAGTTTCCAGTCAGCAGGTTGGCCCGGTATCTAAAGAAGGGAAAGTATGCGGCAAGAGTTGGGGCAGGTGCCCCTGTGTACATGGCTGCTGTTCTTGAGTATCTTGCAGCTGAGGTTATTTACCTTCTTTACAGTGACTTCAAACCCCATTTTCAAAATTGCTCACTGGTTGATGATTTTTTCAACATCAAATCACTTTGTTGCTGAAAGGCTTTCATCATCCTGAATTGATTCTTTTTGTGCTATTATTATTGTGCAACAGTCAAAGGTAATGCACAATGTAAATGTGTGGATATTGCAATTCAAATTTAAAGGTCAATGGCAATGTCCATCCCCTTTGCCAGTAAAGGCCTTTGTGATGTTACCATACATCTATGGAATGTACCAATACTCTACCACTGTGATAGGGGCACATCCATGAGATCTCTTACCATATGCCTGAAGGTGTTAGGGCCCATGCACCCTAACACCTTTCTGGCTCTATCATTAAATCATATTGGTGAGCAGAAGATGATCACTTTTGGGAGACCAATGAATCTTTGGCAGCCTATAACTACTATTATATTGGAAGGAAAAATTAGTTTGCATGGGTTTGGAATTGATCTTCTTGTACTGAAACCAACCCAGATTTCATTTTTGTAATATTCAATGCTGCTACATCTATAGGTTAGACAAAAACCAACTGACATAAACATTCAAGCTATGATTTGCCTTAATAATACATATATAGATTGGGAAATCCTTGAGCAACCTTGGAACACCCCCCGCCCCCCCCCACCCCCAAATTTTTTAAATAAAAAATGGATGATTTTGTTCTCAGAAGAGTTTAATGCAGCCTTTAGATGTTGATTTCTTCCACTATGAATTGGAATCATGAGTGTTGTTGAAACCAGGTACTGGAGCTGGCTGGAAATGCTTCACAGGACAATAAGAAGACAAGAATCATACCACGCCATATTCAACTGGCAGTGAGAAATGATGAGGAGCTAGGCAAGTTGCTGGCAGGTGTGACCATTGCACACGGAGGAGTGCTCCCAAACATTCACAGTGTCCTCTTGTCCAGCAAAACAGCTCCAACTGCAGCAACTAAGAAGCCAGACAAAAGTGGATCATGGGCACACAGTCCACCTGCTAGCTGCAAGAAACCCTTGAAAAAAGTTCATGGCTACCGCTACTATCACCACTAGTCCTGAATAAAATGTCTCACAGACAATTCACCTCTTGATCAACAAGTAAGTTTCAGAGTTAGATAAATTCTATTTGTAGTATTGACTTCAACCATTTTGACTACTTCTCCCTGAGATAGACAAAAAAGTATAGTATAATATTCTTCATGACAGCAGAAATGGGTACCATTTTTGCATTATCAATCCATCACATTCATGAACCGCAGGGCACATGGGGCTGTTGTTCCCTCTACAACATTTGAAGCAAGTTTGCTGAATGATTTGCAACTCCCATGACTAATCTGCTTTCCCATCTATCTGCCAACAGAAGAAAAGAATGAAAAATCTGACAAAGCATTAGTAAAGGGAAAGTTGGGAAGTCAGTCTCTCCATGCATGCATGTTCCAGTTGCAATGCACTCTTCTTGCCAAACAATTGAAATGGAAATAGAGAGGTTTGAAGAGAAAAATTCTTGATCTCATAACAACCCATATATGTAACCTCTGCAGCACTAGTGCAAAATCTCAGTGCCCATAACCACTCATTTGACGTTGTCAACCAGCGCACATAAACCTTGATGAATTTCAGAGTGCGTCTCTTTATCTATGCAGCACTGATGATGAGTCAACTGTTGATCTGAAGCATATTTGCTGCTGGAATCAAGTGACAGAAAGAATGCAAATGGTAAGGAGGCTTTGTTTGTAACTGGTTACATGGTTCATAGCTTTAGGAGATGGAGACGTCAAATGCAAGTTCAAATGCTGAAGGGGTGCCAGTATTTGTATATTTTATGAAACACCTGATGGAAAAGGGTAGTTTTTGGTATGCTATGAAATAATGGGATATTGAAGGATTATTCTATTAAAATTGAGAATATTTTAATATATTTAAGATATATTCTCGTAATGAATTATAGACTCCCTATTTAAATCTAAGAAAATTATTATTTTTAATTTTTAATGAATTAGTTGCACTTCTTTTTTTTGCACACAGTTGAAAAAAAAATGGAAGTGACCTCCCTAAGGGTAGATGCATCTATATGCTGTGAATCTTTCTAAAGAAGAATATGACAATGAGCAAATTTTGGGTCATTGAATTTAATTGAGTTCAATTTCTCTGTTATTCCATATCCCCCACACCTGACCCCTCACCCCTCCCTTTCTGCATTCTGATCTGTTTTGATTTACACCACTGCACTAGAGTAAATGTTTATCTTAAGATTCTGTTACAGAATTGATGAAACATATTCAATTGGTGCAATCAGCGCTCAAGCATCAATGTTTGAGTGTCAGAAATGAAATCATTATCGCTTCAACATGTCAATCTCAAGAGAATTTCCCAATTTTATTGTGGAGACTCAGAACAACAATAGGGCACATGTACACAGGCATTGAATTGTGTACATTCTTAGAAATCATATATATGAAGGTGATCTTAGTTGCAGAAGATGATCACCAAAAACCAAGGATGACCAACAATTCATAAATATGCCAACCAAGGTGAGGACTGAAGATCCCAATACCTACTTCCCATCAACCCTCTTTTATGAGGGTGCAATCCATTGTAGTTATGTGATGGGAAAGGAAGAATTTTTGACAGAAAGTTTCTCCAAATGAGGATAACAAAGATGCCCCCCAGCATCAAGAGGATTCTTTCACAATGAATATCATGCACTGAATCAGAAACAAGCATTTGGATACAGTTGGTTGAGAATTCTGCAACTCACTACAAACACTTGAACTGGTCCCAAACTGCCAAATATTGCAATCCACTAGCCTCTTTTACAAAAGAAAGGATTTGAGTTTGTGGATCTCCTTTGGATCACAATTAGATTACAGATGAGGCACTAGAGACATTTTGTTCACAATGCATGTAAACCCATCAGATGGACAATAGATTTATCTGCAAAGTCACCTTGTCTTCACCCCTATCCCCTGTTTCAGTGGTATCTGCAGAGTAATGAAATTTTTATTAAATCTCAGTCTGAAATGCTGAAACTCAACATTTAATGCACAAGGTTTGAGACTAAGTAAAGTAGCTGTACAGGTAGGAGCAGTGGAAATATATGTAACAGCAGTGGAGGGAATCAGGTGCAAGGAAAGACAGGATGAAACTCAGTTTACCACCAAAATTGGTGGAAAGACTAGTTTGGGTCCTAGTTGTTTCGTTTGCTAAAATTTTCATTCGTAGTTACAAGTTTGATGCCCTATTATGCCAAAACTGGCTGTTCTCTCTAATCACATGACTTTATGGATAACTCTAATGTACAATGCCCCCTTGGGCTTGGAACCATATGATTGTTCATACACAGCTCCAAAAGTGTAAGAGCTTAGGACCATGGTATATGCCTTTTCTTCAAGAAACTTGGAGATCATTACAGCAAGAAAAAAAAATCTCTACGAAATTTCATATGATGATCACTTTTCAGATCACCCTGAATTTGTGGATCTGCCAAGTTGTGGTGTAGCTACAAAATTTGCAAATATGGAATACCAGATGCTCACTTATTTTGACAAGTTTACTTTTCAGATTTACCATTTCCTCAAGTTGTCATTTCCTATTTGTCAAGTCCACTTTGCCAAAATGCTAGATTCCCAAGTCCACATTGCCAAATCCTCAACTCCACATCGTCAAATTGTCAACTCCACATTACAAGTGATACATTGCCAACTTGCCAAATTGACTTCATTTTCTGGGCTGCCCCCATCTTTCACATTGACCCCTAAATATTTTAATATTTTGCCCAATGCTTAAAATTCATTCCTTGGGTGCCCAAACAAGATTTTTTGGGATCTTTTTTCTACCCACCTACCTAGTGCACCAACATCCTACCCACAAGGCTACCTACCCACCTAGGTTACCTACCTAACAACCCACCTAGGTTGCCTACCTACCAACCTACCACCTACCTACCTCTTACATACCTAATACCTACCACCCACATTGACCTCCTATGTACCTGCCTACCCCCTTAGTTATTTAGGTCCACATTGACAATTTCCACGTTTACAAGTGCATATTGTTAAGTTTCCAAGTTGTCAAGTCCACTTGGCCAAGCTTTTAAGTTGACAACTTTCCATTTCCAAATTTTCAAGTTTACAAGTTTACATGTGCATGTTGAAGTTCACACATGCACATTGCCAACTTTCCAAGTTTGCAATTTTACATGTGCACAAGTTCAAATGTGCACATTGCCAAATGCCCAAGTTTGCAAGCTTACATGTGCACATTGTCAAGTTCGCACTTGCACATTACCAAGTTTCCAACTTTGCAAGATGACAAATGCACATTGCCAAGTTTACAAGTTTACAAGTGCACTTTGACAAATCTACAAGTCTATTTATATGTGCATATTACCAAAATTACATGTGCACATTGCCAAATGCACAAGTTTACATGTGCATATTGCCAAAATTACATGTGCACATTGTCAAATGCACAAGTTTACATGTGCATATTGCCAAAATTACATGTGCACATTGCCAAATGCACAAGTTTACAAGTGCACATTGACAAATCTACAAGTTTACACATGCATGTTGCCAAATGCACAAGTTTAAATGTGCAAATTGCCAAGTTCACAAGTACACATTGCCAAGTTTACAAGTGCACATTGCCAAGCTTACATGCGCTCATTCCCAAGATTTCAAGCACATTATTTCAAAAATTCCCAAGATTTCAAAATTACATGTGCACATTGGCAAGTGCACAAGTTTAATAGTTTTCAAGTTGCCAAGTTCACAAGAACACATTGCCAAGTTTGTAAGTTTACAAGTTTACATGATCCACACATTGACAAATTTCCAAGTTTTTCAAGTTTGCAAGTTTACCAATGTACATTGCCAAGTTTTTCAATTATGCAAATGCACATTGCTAAGTTGTCTAAGTTTGCAAATGCACCTTCCATTTTCTTTTTCCTTTCTTTAAGGTGACCTAGGCTAACCTACGCCACCTAGTGATTTAGCTTAAGCTTCCCTAAATTATTTAGGCTAACCTAGGCCTCCTTAGGCTACACTTGGCTCAAATAGGCTATAATTGACTAGTTGTCCTAAACTTGGTTAAATTAGCTTACTTAGGTTAACCTAAGCTACTTAAGGTTAAACTAGACTAAACTTGGCAATGTTATGCTACTTAGACAAAAGTTGGCTAAATTAAGTTATTTGGGTTAAATTTGGCTACTTATGGTAGATTAAGTTAAACAAGGTTACTTTGGTTGAACTTGGTTAACTAAGTTAAATTAGCCTACATTTGTTAAATATAAGCTAAACTAGGTCAAATTAAGCTGAACTAGTTTAAATTAGGCTAAACCAAGTTAGGGTAGGCTAAAATTTCTTAATATAATCTAAATTGAATTACTTTTGCTAAATTATGCTTAAACTAGGCTACTTAGATTAAACGTGGCTAAATTAAGTTTCATGAAATAAATTAAATTAAATTAGGTCAAATTAAAGTAAACCATGGTAAGTTAAATTAACTTGGGTAATTTGGGCTAAACTTGACTAAAGTAAATTAAATTAGGCTTAAATTATGCTACGTAGACTAAAATTGAATAAATTGTTTAAAATAAACTACTTAGGTTAAACTTGTCTAAATTAAACTACATAGGTTAAACTTGGCAATACTAGGCATGTCCATTCATAGTTGGGGTACCAAAAAAAAGAAAAAGGACTCTAAGACTTTCTTATAGCTACTTTCTTAAAACTACTTTTTACAAATAACATTTACATGAAACAAATTTTAATGAGAAAATTTGAATAGTCCAATATAAAATAATTCATGTGGTGGTTGTGATTTTTCACATGCGCACATAGTTGTGCATTTTGGTTTGCAAATGAAACACAAAAAATGAAAAAATGGGCTTTTAGAATCAATTAAACATGTTTTTTCACATTATTATATCATGCACGTGTGACATGCATCTAAAGCTAAAGTTTTTGAACATAATGGATATAAAAACTTAGCTGAATTATTTAATAAATGAATCACTTCCCTTGTAGCCCTTTGCTTCAAATTTTCAAAACTTTGAAATTTTCATGTGATTTTTTTTCATGAAATTGACATAATGAACATGCATTGCATAAAGGGAAGCATGTTTTTCTTATTTAAAATTTTTGAAATCAATTGCATCATTTTATGCATTCCTTTGCATTCTTTTAACAAAATGTTATAATGTGGACACTTGACCATAAATTAATCAAAAGATTCAAAAGGAATTTTATACAACATCCAATAATTGTTGGATTTTTTTTATAGCTTGTTTTTTCAATACTTTAATTGTAAGAACACAAAAATACACCATAGTTCTAATATAATAAACACTACAAAAATCTAAAATTTCCCTTCAAAGTCTTTTTTTAGTCAGACATTCTTTTTTGGAACCCCAACTGTGATTGAACCCATGTTAATTTAATTAAAGTTTGATGAATTAATTTAAACACATAATTAATTAATTTAAGACTTTACAAATCTAGAAATTTAAACAATAAATTTAAAATGTAAATTTTTTTTAGTCTTTCAATGATAAATGACATTTAAAAATACAATTTACATCACTATTACAAAAATGGGTGTAGTTCACTAATATAAATCATTATGGGACCTTAAAAATGAAATAAGTTCATTGCATTTTAATGATTTCACCCTAATTAAAATTATTTCACTATAATATCACTATGTAAACATTGTGTTTTAGTAGTAGTTAACATAATTCACTATTACAATTTATTATAATTTAAATAGGTTTATTTTTATGTTGTTTTAAATACCCTATATATTAAATTATGATACACACTATATTATTTTGAGTTATTTAAGTTAGTTTAATTTATAACCTACGTTATTATAAGTTATTATAGGTTATTATAAATTATTATACATGATTCTACCTTAAATTATCCTAACTAACTTATTATAAATTTTTTAATTAATTAAATTATTCAACTAACCTTAGGCTATACCTTAGGTTATTTTATTTTAAGTTAATATATGTTATTTCAAATTTTACTTTAGGTTATTCAAAGTCATTTTATTTTATGTTATTATAAGTTATTTTATCCTAAGTATAATAACTTAAAATAATTTAAAATATAATATAATGACCTAATGTAAAATAACTTATAATAAGCAATAATAGTTTATGAAAAATAATTTAAAATAACCTACAATATAAAAACTACTAATAGCTTATGATAATAACCTAGAATATTCAACAATCACTTATAATATAATATTCAGCAATAGTGATAATATGACATAAAATAACCAATAATAACTTATAATATAATACCCACCAATAATCAATATATAACCTATAATAACCACCAATAACCATTAATATAATAGCCATTGATAACCACCAATATCCATTAATAAAATAACCACAATAACCATTAATAAAATAACCATCAATAATCACTAATGTTATAACCATTAATAACCACCAATAACCATTAATAGCATATCCACCAATAGTCATTAATAATGCATGGTCATTAAACCTAGAATAACTACCAATAAGCATTAATAGAATATCCACCAATAATCATTAATGATTTATGGTAAATTAACATAGAATAACCACCAATAACCATTAATAAAATATCCATCAATAACCATTAATAGCCTATGGTAATTTAGCCTAAAATAGCCACCAATGTCCATTAATATAATCATTAATATAATAGCCACTAATAGACTAATTACCAATAGCCATTAATAAAATAACTTATAATAACCACCAATAGCCCCAATAAAAAAATAACTAATAGCCACCAATAGCTATATATTATAATTTTACACACCCTGCACTCCTTAAAAAACTCAAATGCAAGTCCAAAAGTGAAAACAACGGAAGAAAAAAAAAAGTTAAGGTATGTTCTTTAGCTCATAACATTTTGAGAATAGAAGGGCATGATGGAGCTTTGAAATGGGGACTAAGAAGAGTGACAAGCAAATCAATTATTCACACAAACCAAACAACAAGTTGGTTAGTGCATGGTTAGGGCACCTTTGGTGCACAAACAAACCACAAGCATACACATACTCATAAAATTCACCACGGCTTGAACTTGGGGGAAACCTCCACCTGCCCCCTTATAGTATTTTGTGTGCCTGACCATAAGGCTTGCACTTAAATGTCATTTTGTCCCAGGACTCCCAAGTTGGGGGTCCCAAAATTCTTGAAATTGGGACTCCTATTACTTTAGAAGCCCATAATTTTTTTGCAAACCTTTTATTAAGGTGAGGTTTTCAGCAAAGTTGTAGCCCTCATCGAGAGCTTTCCAACAATATGTGGCACACCACATGCACACAAGTAAATCAGGGCAATTTTCAACTTTTAATAATCGAGAATCAAATTGACACTTTGATTCTCGACCCCTTCTTTCGACCAAAACTTGTGTTTTAAATATTCAAATGGGAGTGAGCCCATTTTAGACATCTAAGTTCCAAGAACTTTCCAATGATATAATGAACTCTTTGATCAAATGAGTTTTGACCCCTATAATCGTTCTTTGAAGATTCAAAAGTCCATTGGGACTCCAACTCCCAAAGTGGGAGCCCACTTGGGAATGTGTGGATTCATTCTCTCACACCCTCCTACACTCTCAGGAACATGAAATGTGACTTTTAGGCTTCACTTTCAATTCGCACTTTTGCAAACCTTTGTTTTAATCGTAAGCCCAAGATTAAGGTCGTGACAAAATTATTTAGAATTACCAAAAATGATCTAAGGTGAAGTAATCTATAATAAACAAAAGTAATTTTCAGGTGAAATAACCTACAATAGCCTAAAATTGTCAATAATAACATAAGGTGAAATAACTTTCAATGGCTAAAAGTAACCAATAATAGCCTTGCATAATCTAAAATAACTTAAAATGAAATAGTTTAAAATAGCCAAAAGTAACTTATAATAATTACAAGTAATTTAAAATGAAATTATTTACAATAGCCAAAAATAACTTACAAGAAGTAAAAATAGCCTAAGGTGAAGTAGGCTAAAATAACTAAAAGTAACATAAAAAATAACCAAAATTAACTTATAATAACCAAAAATAGCTAATTTTTTTGAGAATAGCCATAACTAGTCGTAAATAATGTAGGATGAAATAATTTAGATTAATGAAAAGTAGCCCAATAATAACTAGAAGTAATTTAACAAGTAATATTATTATATTAACAAAAACATTATCCATTTATTTATTTATTTTAAAATTTTAAAAAATGGTCATTCAAATGTTATTGAATAGTGATATTCAAAAAACAATTGTTCAAATGATTTTACACTTTCAAAAGAAAATAAATGTAATTATGTACATTATTGAAATTTTTTTGAAAGTAAACTTAAATCGTTTCATTTGAACAAAATTTCAATAAAATATGAATTTACAAAGTTTATGTTTTTGTAATGTTTAAAATGAAGTATTTGTTAAATAGAGTGCAATGTTAAATATTATCACAACAAGTGAGGTGGCTTGATGGTAGGGGTGTTTTCCTCCATTCTGAATGTCAAGGATCAAACTTCACAAGTGGTGTTTGTGTGGTCAATAGTGGTAAATTGACAGAATATTTTTTTATTTAGGTCTTTAGAATTAAATGCCTAGGTTGATTACGTGACCTATGTACCTAGGTTTAGGTTTTTAATTTAACCTAAATAGTGACACGTGTTAATAACTCATAGGTTAAAAATCATGAAATTATCAATAATGTTATATATTAAATAATTTAAATTTAATTGATTTTCATGTTGCATAGTTAATTAACTAGTAAATGAATGGTTTGGTAAATTTGTATTTCATTTGAAAGTAACCTTGTTTCACTAAGTACTAATGAACCAATTCATTATTCGTAGCACTTAGTCCCTGTTCACTAAGAGGTTGACCAATTTCACCATGGTAAAAATGTCCAAATTCATTCAAAATCTAATGAAACCCATAATGAACTAAGACGCATTTTGGTGTAATGCATGTAGTGTCCACAAATTAAATTTTGAAGACACTATGGCGGGTTCTTTAAAAGAGAGCAAAAAAATGGAGGATGATTTAATGAAATTATGTTTACATAGATCACATTAACCATGCCTATAACAAAAGGAAAAATACCTCCAACAATTAGAAAATCCAAATTACATAACATGTAAAAAGGACAAAAAGTTCCAAAATTTTAACATGTAAAACAAACTTTATTAAATTTTTAGATACAAGTTAAATATAATGGCCAATAGGTTGTTAAAACAATTTTATTGATTTCTTGAAGAGTTTTGAAACAAAAAATCCATTGTTAATAAAAAAAATCCTTAAAACCTTAAAATGTTCAAATTCAAAAATAAATTGAAAGATAATGTCAAATCCTCATAGTATTAGAAGATTTGTGATTGTCCATGGTTAAATATGCAACAATATTGACACCATTTCAAAATAAAAAACTAAGTGGCCAACATCATTTTTTCCTTTTCAAAATTGTAAACAATATCGCATAGTCTATAAACAATAATCCAAACCAACTATAAACAAAAATCAATACTTAAAAATAGGGGCACATGAAAACATATACCAATGTAGAAAAGTTATAACAAAAAAATGATTTGCATAATGAAATGATTTAAATTGCATACCTAAAGGTGCTTAGTTATTACAAACAACGCCATTATCATTACCCATATACTGGACAAACCAATAATAAAATATTTGACCATTCAACCAAGGGTGGCCATAAACGAGATGTAAGGTCCAACCATTGCACCTTTTTTTAACAACATTTATCCCCTAAATGATTATAATAAAAAAACCATTCCATTTCAAATCCTGAAGTGCCTTGCCAAGTATAACGTTAATTAATAATGTTTGATCCTCCTTCCCATAAGGTAATTCACGTTAAGCATAATTGTTGCAACCCTAAAATTGGGTACACAATTAAATGTGAAGTGCAAAGGCCCATGAGGCCAAGAACATGTGTTTGGGTGTGAAACACACTTTCACAAATGGGGGATAATGCAAGGGATGGAGCTAAATAAATCCTAAGTGCATTCCCAATTTGGGAGTTCAATTTGGGAGTTGCATGTTCATAACCTTGGTTGGAAAGGCAAATAAGCACCAAATTGGGCCCTCGGATACCATTGGAAAGGTCTTGAGATGTAAATACCTAAAGTGCCTTCACATTGTTCATATAGATCCTATATGCATGAGTTATGATCAAAAGAAGGGGTTCAAATTGAAATTTTGATTCTCGACCATAAATCCTCTTAAAATAGGGGTCAAATGATCTTTGATTGGGGTGTGCAATACATCATTGGAAAGATCTTTTTGAGAGCTATAAAATACTACCTTCTTATACTACAAAAAGGTTTGATTTAAGGACGATGTGAAGGTCTAAAGTTTTTGGATATCAAGAGTCCCAATTTTGGGACTCCCACTTGGGAGTTTCAAGAAAAAATGCCATTTGGATGTAGCTCCCATGGAGAGTCATAGAGTATACAATAGGGAAAGGAGTTGTGCCTTCTCCCAAAGGTTACAGGCCATGTAAAGTTTGTGCTTGAAGTTGTGCTTACTAAGTTCATTACACAACTTACATTCAACTTGCAATAATGACCACCTTTTTTCCTTGGTTATGCAGGCAGATTTCATTTTGAACTCTTGTTTGTGAGCTCATATTAGTCCCATCCCGAAGCTCCAACATGCCTTCCTACACCCAAAGTGCTTTGAGTTAGGGAACATGCCTTAATATTTATTTTTTTTCCATTGTTTCACTATGGGACCTACATTTTGATCTTTTAAGGAGTTGGGGGCACATCAATAGTACATTTGTTTAAAATCCTTTAAATAATTATGCAACCCAGGTGAAATTTCACAAAACATTTTGGAACATTGTTAACACACCTTCAAGTTTCATACAAGACTAAATTCTAATGTAAAAGTAGTTGAAAGTTGTAAAAAAAAAATGTTCCACTATAGTTCTCATTTCCATTTTACTCATGTCAATATTTTTTCGAAAAACTCGTGCATTTTCATGTCAAACAACAAAATGTGAAAAATAACATAACACACTTTGATGTTAAGAATTAACATTTTTTTGGATCCAACAATTTATAAACATAGATGTGAATTCATCATTGAAATATGTTTTGAAACTTTAAACTATATGAATAAAAAGATTTATCAACGAAAGAATGAATGTGATTTGTGTTAATATTTAAACATTTATAAGTTGAAAAAAAGTAAAAAAGCCATGTGAAATTGATTAAAAAAACACCTTGTGGCCACTAGGCGATTCATGGAATGAAAGAAGGCAATGATTCAATTGAAATTTGGAAATGATTTTTTTTAAAAGTAGAAATATGGTGAAACAATACCAAAAAAAAATATTGAATTACATTAATTGGAAATTTTCAATATGAAAGAAAACGCATAACAATATTTTTTTGTTGGTTTGAATTACAATCTAAACATATTATTATAATTGATACATGTTTAAGCCTAGTTGAAAATTGTTATAGTAAGAACAATAATGAACACATAACATCTTTTTTTCAATTTTACATTATGTTGGTTTCACTACAAGAAAAAATGTTTTTTGGGACTTGACTTATGACTAGATTATTAGTCATGGAAGACATTTATGACTACATGACTATGTAGTTGAATAAGACATGTCATTTGGGATACCTAGTTGCTATTGTGGCTTAATTGTAAGACAATTTGCAAGTATGACTTTTGTGACTATAAAGTCATGGAAGTCATCGATGCTTAATGAGATCCATAAATTATGGCTATTGGATATAATTCATAAAATATGAAACAAATATGTTCTCCACCCATGCCATGTAGTCATGTGGCATGTAAACACATGGTATAAAGGCTAAAACCCTAGCTTATATGTTAGGAATGTAGGCCTTAGCCTAGTTAAGAATGTAGGTTGACTTAGCTAGTAAGTTAATCTAGTTATGCCAGTTCACTAAATTGCAAATGTGAAAACTTGAACCTTTCACCTCCACATTGAGGGAAAAAATCCTTAATTAAGTCCACTTAACCATTACACTACATGATTTTTACATGACAAAAATTATCACCATATTGTTATAAACATTTTTCTATAAACTATTATATATGATGCACTCCCAAACTCCTGGATAGACTCAAAAGTGAATTTAAGGTGAAACGACGAAAGGATAAAAAGTTGGGGCACACTCCGTGGCTCGCAACACTTCAGGGGTAAAGGAGCATGCTAAAGCTCCAGGATGGGGATTAGGACGAATGACAAGCGGGTCAATTATTCATAAGGACCTACACAAACCAAACAACAAGTTGGTTAGTGCATAGTTGGAACATTTTTGGTGCATGGACGAACCATTGGCAAACACAAACTCACAAGACTCACCACGGCCCGGACTTGAGGGAATCAACCACCCTCCCCCTTATAGTACTCTCTATGCTTGGCCATGGGACCAACACCCAAATGTCATTTTGTCCCGAAACTCTCAACTTGGGAGTCCCAAAATTCCCAAAATTGGGACTTTTACAACTTTGGAGGCCCAAAACTTCTTTTGTAGACCTTTTATTGAGATGAAGTTTTAAAAAAATTGTAACCCTTATCAAGAGCTTTCCAAGGATATGTAGCACGCCACCTACAAGCAAGTAAATCATGGCAATTTCTAACTTTTAATGGTCGAAAATCAAATTGGCACTTTGACTCCCGACCTTTCTTTTGGCCATAACTTATGCTTTAAATACCCAAATGGGAAATGTGAACCCATTTTAAACATTTAGGTTCTAAAAGATTTCTAATGGTATAAGGAATTTTTCAATCAAATAAGTTTTGACCCTTGCAATCGCCCTTTGAAGATTTGAAAATCCATTTAGACTCCAAATTGGGAGTTCAATTGGGAATGCGGGGGTTCATTCCCCCACACTTTCTTACACTCCCAGGAACATGAAATGTGACTTCCAAACTTCACTCTTAGCCCGCACCTTTACAAGCCCTTGCATTGGTCGTGAGCCCAAAGCTAAGGTTGCGACAATATAAGTTAGGTACTTATGTACTTACCTAACAACTTAAAACCTACCTAGTAACCTAATGAATACCTAGCTTGCTAGGTAATAAACAAATTATAACTAGAGGAAATAGTAAATAAGTAATAGGTAAATACATATTTGTAAATACCTAGGTAGTAGGTAAGCATGTATGTAATACCTATTTAATAGGTAGGTTAGTAGGTAGGTAGGTGCCTAGTAGTAGATACACATACATACTACCTATCTAGTATGTAAATAGGTAGGTAGGTACATACTACTTATTTAGATGGTAGGTAAGTAAGTGCGTATGTACATACCTAGTAATAAATAGTAGGTAGGTAGGTACTTAATAATAGGTAGTAAGTAGGTACCTAGTAGTAAGTAATAAGTAGGTAGATAATAGGTAGTATTAGCCCATAGGTACCAGCTACTTTATAGGTAGGTAGCTAGTAAATAGCTCATTTCGGCTAACTTCCAAAATGTCTAGACAATTCCGGTTGACAAAGCTCTTGGGATGGTCTTATCCTAGGATCTCTAGTGATCTTGTATGAAATCATTGCGTTTGTGATCCCTGGACTTACTCGTAGTGATCTTGTATGAAATCATCGCGTTTGTGATCCCAGGTCTCTTGGACCTCAACTGCTTTCAACTTCTTTGTCTCTTATGTGGAAGGTGTGGTGAATCGCTTTGATCCATTGACCAGTATTTTGAGTTCATGCTAACTAGTGCTTATGTTCAGTATTGGACTCTACTACCAGGTGAGAAACAGATGCAAAGAGAAGAGACACCCACCTTTGCACACTGTTTGTGAGAGTAAGAGAGCTCTCCATCTCTGCAATTATGCTTTATTTTTTAGGGTTCAAGGTACAAACCCTAAATTGATCAATCTTCAGCACTAGTAGAAGGCTTGCAAAATCTCAGCAGTTGAGACTTTTGCTTGAAGCTTGTGTTGTGCATCCAGATGACATAAACATGGCTTTGATGGATTCTAAAGTAGTTGAGATGGTGGTTGTAGCTATGGATTTCAAGTGTTCTCAATCAGCAAAAGTGTTTGGTTTAGAAGATGCAGAGATATCTTTGAAAGGTTCTGGAACAGCTAAAGTAGTGTGTGCAGATGATGTAGATACTGGTTTGAAAGATTCTGGAATAGTTGATGTGGTGTAGGTAAATTTGTTCTCTAGTGTAACTCATGTAGAAGGTCTAGAAGCCAGTTTTGAGCTTTTGATGGCTGCCTAGGAAGACGTAGTGGTGAAATCTAGATTAGAGGATAATGCACATGTGGATGGTTAAAATTCATGGTCAAATTGTGTGCAAACTCAAGCTGTGGCATTTGAGGTTTGAGATCACATTACTGCCTCAGGTCCCCACTACCATTCCAATGACACCCATTCGTAAATCTCTGCCACCGTTAGCCCCAGTCCCTCAAATACTAGACCCATATCATGCACCTTTCATAATGCAGGGTTTTGTCCCACCCCTCCATTTTCAACCACCTTTGTATGATGGTCAAATGTTTTTGTTAGGTCATGGTCCCTACCATGGTCGGTACCCATGCATGTATCAATTCCATCCTCCTCCACCAAAATGCAATGTGCAAATGAACCCCAATTCAGAGGAATTTATTCCTTGGTATTTGTGGGAGTAGGCAGCTTCACCTCATAGTCCCCCTGTGATGGCAATACCTGTATCACCATCTTTAGAGATGTAGGATGCTTCAGAAATACAAGTACCATTTGGAGCTACATGCATATCAAATTGTTTTTCTTGACTTTAAATACAAACCTCTTGGCTTCATATCTATGGAGATTGGAACCAATAACAAAGTTCTAGCAACACCATCTATAGTATAACCTATTACCATTACCAGACTAATTATCCCACTAAAAGGTGGAATAGATTCAAAGATCATAACCTTACTTTTTCAAATTTCTACCATACCTATTTAGGTTGCCACTATTATTAATGAACCTATGAAATTTAGTGAAAATTTTGTTAAGGAACATGTTGAACATGTTGATCCTCCATTTACTATATTGAATGGTATAATAGAACCTTTGGAGTTCTTATCTATTAATTTACCTATGGCCCCACATTAAATAGGTGTAGGTCATGATATTACTTTGATGTCAAGTACTCGGCATGTTTCAGAGGTATTCATAGCGACCTTTGAAAAAACACATGATCGACAGAAAACTACAATGTTGACAAATTTTCATATTTTGAGTCAAGTTGAACCTATGGAGGAAACATGTGTTGAACTTGTTGAAGGAAGCCATCAACCAACCCGTTGCAAAAAATTGAGTTAACCTAGGACTTTGAGCTAGCATTTCGAAGACAACTTGTAGTTTTCAAGGGGGGATAATGTTACTCAAATTTGATAACAAGTGACCTAATAGGTTATAGATAGCTTGTTAAACTTAACATGTGGTCTAACTTGTTATTTAACCTAACATGTGGCATTAACCTAATCAATTATTGAACTTAATAGGTAATATTATACTAGGTTAGTAAACAAGTTGACAAGTTAGTCAACCGGTAGTCTGTAAAACATGTAGTTGAACAAGTAGTACAACATGGTGTAGTTTTTTGAAATTTTGGAGCGTTAGTTTAAGTATTGGCTAATGACTATTTCATTTTTGAATTAGCTTGTATAAGACTAGGAGGACAAATTTATTTTTAAGAATTTTTTATTTCATTTTTGATTTTGTGTTTCTATTTTCACTTTGAAACATGAAGCATTTTCTTTTCAACCAACTTTCTTGAAGTTTTGAGTAATTTGTGTACATTTTAGTTTAGGAATTGTAATTAGTTTTAGTTTTGTTAGTTTAAATGTACATGTTGTTTTAAGATCCTATTGTTGAAAAAAATCAAAAGTTGAACAACTTGAATGGGAATGGAAAAACCCATTAACATGTTCCCAAGTATGTTTTCAGTGATTGGCCACATGTTTTAGGGGAAAGACCCATTGTAATTGGTCAAACTTATTGGGGGAAAAAACAAAAAACCACTTCAAATACTCTAGGTAATGGAAGAACATTCATTTGTAGGTTGTTTTGGTGATGTACCTGTAATAAAAAGTGGGGGTGCTCAACTTCATGCAACATGCCATTCAATAGAATATATAAAAATTCCTCCACATTAAAGTTACGTGCCCATTCATCTGGAGAACATCACATGACAATCTTGAATCCATTTCAAGCTCTTTTACATAATTACTAATCCTAATTCAATGGGTTTCTAGGAATCAAAGCACTTTGACCTCACTATCTTGTGCTTCAATAGGTCATGATCAAGTAAGTGTCTCCTTTCACACAACCCTCGGACAACCACATAGACAACACACACATTCAACTCCACCATACAATTTGATTTAATTCTATTAGTTGCTACTACACCCAGTCACTCAATAGTTTGATCCACTTGGATGACAACTACATTGTACAAAGAATTAATGCCTAAACCCCATTATCAACATTGAAAGCTTGGACAAGGAAAATTGACACCTTTTTGTCCTCACACCAAAATATATCTTTGTTTCAGAAATCCCACATTTCCCTTGGAGTGCCCAAAAGACCAAATTTTATTTCTTTGTTTGTGACTTGAGGAATTGACAAAAACAGACCAACAAACAGACTCACACAACAAGCAATACACTTCACAATCGCTCCAAGATCCTTGTAGCTCTCATCCTCTTCCTATCATCAACCCATATCTATTGCCATACCTCCTTCCTAAGGAGAAACATAGCACAACGGAGTACCACTTCTCCTATAGAATGCAATCTACTCCAAGAATCCACAACAACACTTCGTTCATATTAATGTGAAAACAGAAAAAAAATCCATTTAGCTCCCATGTCCAGCCTTTGGACTAGTTGTGCCCTTTTATCTCCATCCAGCTCCATTGCTTGATAAACCACCATCAAAGCTCTACTGGAAATAGTCATACCATAGAAAAAGCAACCAAAGAGGGCACCTCACCACATAGTAGGCGCCATCGATAGTGAATAGCCACTGTCCTCATAACAAGCAAGAAAACAAAAGTCATGAACAAAAACACCACAAAATATAATTTCAGGCTTCACATCACAAGCAACTACCGAAAGTTTTGTCCTTTTGCAACTTTAGGCTGTTGATGGTGCTTTGCTTCATCCGCCCCTTCTTTTCATCACATACCTTTCATTGCTCTAATAGTTCAGGAAAGTTTCCTGTGTGAGGCAGCTTTGTTTTTGGTCCCTGATGGAAACATCTTACAGACAGGCTTTTGTTGCTACTACTAGTGCTTTTGAGGCAACCCAATGTCCTAGAGCATTTACATTCACACCACTTATCTGGGCCTTTATCACTGTTTATCACATCCAACATATTGTCTCCACCTATCCTCACCCATAAACATGAAATGGTAGACAGTACAAAGCAAGAGATTATTTAAATATCACACCTGGGTCAATTATTATCATTGGCCCATCGAAAAGAGTTATTTCTTTATTCATTTCCCACTATATTCTGGGCATAGGTACATGCCCAAACTAAGTTTGTAAACTGTAGTATTACAATACTTCATTGAAATTATGGAGTATGGGCCACTTTGCTATGGTGATCAGGGAGAAGTTCTTAGGCCCTCTTGACACTAGGACTCAGGCCCAACTTTGAGCATTTTTGGCTTGTTATTTGGCCCCAAGTTACTAATTAATGCTAGAACATTGACGTCGGGGTAGTAATAAATGCTGGAACATTGGCCCCAAGGGTTGCAAATTGGCTTCCCAAATTCCATGGAATCCTTTTTTCAGCCTTAGGGCCAAATACAAGGCCATAAAATTCAGCATTTATTAGTAACTTGGGGCAGATTCAAAAGATTTTTTCTATTTTCAAGCAAAACCGTGTTGCTGAGCCAAACTAGCATGTTTTGACTTTTCTTCAATCAAATTTAATTTGCAGGGTCACATTAGGAGCAGCAGCGGAGTTGCTCTAAGGTCTACTTTACCTTAGAGAGTAACAAAGGAGTTTTTGCCAGATTTTTACTGCGAAAGGCAGTTTTTCTGCCAGTTTTTTACTGTTTTGACAGTTTTCTCAAAACTTTTCGTCATTAAGTGTAAACCTTCTGTGAGATCATTGCCTTTCATGGTAAATCTCTTGTGGGATGATTGCCACCTGTGCCACATAAAAAAAATGGAAAAAAAAACACTGGTGAGGATTGTTTAGGTGACTGTACTTTCTCTGCTTATCTTTCCCTTGCACCCGAATGACATCTAGATCTGTGGGGGAGATGAGGCCCCCCTCCCCCCCCCCTTGGATAAAATGAAGGAGCTAAGTGTTGGACCAGATGACCGAAATCTGTTTTGGGGGAGGAGGGGCGGGGGGGGGGGGCGGAAATAAAATATGG
>Ga0209208_10001903_pt1 | contig 29852 bp, 24 predicted proteins | sample S1TSphfallax_3_FD_187694 | JGI IMG/M metagenome (GOLD analysis project Ga0209208, IMG submission 187694) | Host-associated microbial communities from peat moss isolated from Minnesota, USA - S1T2_Fd - Sphagnum fallax MG (SPAdes) (version 2) | ecosystem: Host-associated > Plants > Peat moss >...
TTCATTGTAATTTTTTGTGAACATATCAAATGATCCATGATGGATTTTATTTCACGAATATTGTTTTACTATGATTGAAATCATGTACCATGAATTTCTCATCCATTATACAGGTATCAAACCTATTCATTTTCTCTGATTATTTCTCATGTAGTTATTTATATGGTGTAAACAAATGCATCATAGATTGTTTAACCATGCAAGAATAATGGAAAAGAGAAGAGAATTGGTAAAAATGATGTATATTATATTGATACAACCTTTTTCTTATATAGTTACACCAACCTAAAAGGTTGTGATGATGGTCCATGAAAAGTCTTACGTATTCACTTGAATTATATAGAGCAAATTGGTGCACTATCTATTTATTAGTAACTCTTACAATAACCAATTGGAAGTATGAGTAAGATAGACTCAAAGGCTTCATTCACTTCAACTAGGTAGGAGATGGAGAAACAAGAAGATTGACAAATGGATATGCTTTCATTCTTGGGAGATCACCAATGACTCAGTGCTTGAAACAACCCACAAATAGTTAGGCTCTCATCTATTGAAGTGAAGTATTGAAATCTTATAAAGGAAGGAACCAAAGAAATAACATGATTGCAAAGGTTAAGACAAGATGTAGGATTCTTCATAACACAACCAACTCCTCTTATGTGCGACCATCAAAGTAGTGTCAAAATCACCAAGAATCCAACTATTTTCAAAGCTAGGACAAAACGCATCAAAGCATAATACCATTTTGTCAAAGAGAAAGTCTTAAGGAGAGAGATAAGATTGAATAACCCCAAAACCCGTGAATGATCATCCACCTAACATATTTGCAAAATCCATTAGGTAGAAATAAGTTTGAACTAAGTTTGAATCCTTGTCAAGAGAAAGGTTACAAATTCAAAGGAAGCTCAAACTGATGCAAACTCTCTAATTAGCATATTAAACAAAGCTTATTGATGAAAGCTCTCTGAATAGGGCAAGGCCAGTGAGACTGTGTCAACTTGTGAACAACAATGTGTCTTATTTCTCCTAATCTAAATGAAATGTAAAGTCACAGAGCTTTGTTTGAATTTTTCACATTATCCATGAAACAGTTCGCTTGATTTTCACAGCTAGAATCATCGACTCCCGGAAGATTTGTTGAAGCGGAATCTTCTCACACGCTTTATTACACACGCCCCCACATGTGCAAGAGTCTCTGGAACACATTGTCAGAATGTCTTTCTGTACTCTGGATGATCAACTGTATTGTTGGAATTGGAATGCTCCCAGGCCGGACTGCTAAATCCATGAGATTATAGCTGTTCGGAATCGAGTCGTCGGCGTCCTCGCGGGGTTCCTGATCAGAATTCTTCACGAGCTCATAGCTGTTCAGAATGGAATCGTCCTCTAGAATCTGCTCTCTGAACACTAGTCTCTGCCGGCTGGGACGAATGTGTTCCTTCTTCTGGATCTGTTTCTTGACGCTCAAGACCGTGTCTTCTCTCGTCACCTCCAACGTGAAGGAATCGCCCCTGACGTTCTGGATACGCACCTTGATCTTCTCTCGCATTCTGTTGCAATCCTCGCATATACACACTCCGATTCTCTGTACTACCTGGATGTTTACGACGTCAACAGGACGTACGCCATATGATGCAAGTGTGTTCGCGTCCGCTAGCAGCTCCGTGTTTCCGTACTTGAGCTTCTGTTGATACAATGCAATTCCTGACCGGTTCAATATCCTCTTCTTCATGTCCAGCACCGTCTCTGTGTTGTGCGCTAGCCTCCAATTCAGGGTTTTTCGCTTCACCATCTCGACTGCGTGATGCCACCCAACTGTAAGGATAATTTATTGTAGCAGCTGGTGCACAATTCTAGCCTTGACCCAACAATACAACCTGCACAACAAATGCAACAAACAAATCACAAGCCAGGACTCCAGCTTCCTCACATAAAATAAACGCAAATTATCTGCTGTCAAAAAAAATTGGGATGTGAAGCTCCAAGACCACCCTCTGAGGACGATCACAAAACAGATCCCTGGCACAAAAATCCTGACAAAGACAGTAGTATATTAAACAATCCCAAAACGGATACGAAACTAGGTCATCAATGATGGGTAAGCACGATCAGAACCCCGATGCTTCGACGATCACAATACCATCTCAAATCCAACACAACAGGTCCTGCATTTTGAGCGATCTAGAAAACACAAAACACAAATACCGTATTAGACACGGTCGAAATTAGAGAGCTCGGCGCACACCAAAACCCACCCAACGTGATATTATATTTCACGACAATACAAGAGGTCAACACAATTTCCTGTCGAGAAAGCAAGAAAGAAAGAAAGAAAGATAGATAGATAGAGAACCAGTGAGACGTGAATCGATGGAAAAGCCTATCAGACTCACGAAATTCTCAGAAACAATCCAAATCGACCCAGAGAAGAAGAAAAACAAAGAAGCTCCAAGTCCCCGACAGGACTAGAAACTGCACTGCAACAGATTCAACAAGAGTACAAGAAGGTCGTCGTCCTCGACGGCCTCATGATTGATCACGACGATGGCTGCAAAAAGAAGAAACTCTTTTCGCGTTAATGTGTTGTTGCGCTTTCCAGAGATTCCGCGTACCAGCCACCATCGACGACACACAGTAGACCCGATCTCTCGGTGAAAGTGTCGGGGATTCCCGGAATCTACATGCGATTCTGGGCTTGAGTGTATATAGATTCCGCTGCTAACCCGAAATGGAGTAGGCTGATTCCGTAACCAGGATTTAACAGGGCTGATTCTGGTTTGCAGAATTGGACAGGAGTGATTCCGCCACCCAGGATTGGCAGAAAAAGTTCGGTGTCTGACACACGTCGGTGGTCAAAATTGCAAAGTTTTTTTTTGGGCTAATTTTAGCCACCCGGTGTGGAAAAAGAAAATGAAAGGCTCCAAGTGTAAAAGGGGTTTTCGTCTTCTTTTTTGTCTTTTTAGGGGAAAAAATGGACCCAAGTCTTTCTAGGCTGTCCAAGCCCTGCATGTTATTTTCCAGGCTGCCCAAACTTTTGCCCCAGAAAATCAGACTGCCCCTGTTTTTTATGTTTTCCCAACAAGCTGCCATGACCTTCCTCCTTCCTTCTCTCTCTCTCTCTCTATATATCATCATATATATAAATTCACTACGCTCGGGTCCATCACAAAAGGCCGACCGGGCCTGGCCCGGCACTCCCGAACTCCCGGATTTCTATCGACCGGGCCCGCCGTGTGGGGTGCCGGGCCGGGTCCGTCATAGAAGGCCGGCTGGCTCTCTGGTCCCCTGCACGGGTGGAACGGGCACGGCCGTTCTCTAGTTCCTAGCACGGGGGGAGCATGGCCTGGAGGAGGAGCGCTACGCTGCTGCAGGCAAGAGAAGAGAAGAAGAGAAGAGAGATCTTGATTGGAGTTGATTAAGATCAGGATCTCTTTTTTTCTGTTGCGACTCTCTCGTGTTTTTAAACAAGAAGTTCTGTCTCTGGTTTTCTTTCACTAGCGTTGCTGAGGAAACCAAATTGTGAAGCAAAAGCCTGGCGGAGGTGGTGGTGGTGGTGTTGAAGCACGCGACTTCATAGTGTCCGAAGGTCACGGGCACCCACTAGTATATATATATACTAGTGGGTGCCCGTGACCTTCGGACACTGTGAAGTGCCCCGGTTTCTTTAAACCAAGAGAGACACACACAAAGGCACAAAGCAATTATTTTTTTTATTTTTTTTATTATTTGTTGAAAAGTCCCCCATGAAAACATTCATGGAGGGAATGTCTGATATATATAAAAGCCCCATTTTAATCTAATCCAACCCATCCCCTTGGACGAAACCAAAGCCCAAGCTCTGGAAAAAAACTGGGAGTCCAAAGGAGACCGCGAAGAACCCCATACCCACAAGAAGAATCATTGCAGCACCTCGCGGTAGACCACATTACTGGTGTAAACGCCAGCAAGGGCCCCATTCAAAGCCGCCCTGCTCCCACCCCGTACCAGCACCCGGATGCCCCGCAGTGAGCCGCACCGAAAAAAAGCCACATAAAGCTGCCCGTGGCAAAAAACAAGCTTAGGTAGGTACACCCCCATTGTTTGCAGTGTCTGCCCTTGGGCCTTGTTGATAGTCATGGCAAATGCGGGCCGCAATGGGAACTGTCGTCGACGAAGAGTAAAAGGCATCCTTTTCATGTTAGAGGGAGTGATGCTGAGGCAGGGAATGAAAACGCGCCTGCCCTTGTCCGGTCCTGTGGCAATCTCAACATCAATTATGTGTTGCATCAGTTTGACCACAATAAGCCGAGTGCCATTTGTAAGGCCACCTGGCATATTCCGCAGCAAAATCACCGGGCAACCTTCCTGCAAGGTCAAAGTGTGGGGTGGCACCCCTAACATGCTGAGGGAGTTTAGAAACTCGGTGGGGTAAACCCCTCTCTGTTCGCCTTGCACAACAGAATCAACGCTCTGGTACGTGCGGCGCTGTGCTGGTGGGCCGTCAGGTGTGGTGAGGTTAAACCGATTCATGATGGCAGTGTTGATGCTGTCAACGTCCTCGTTCAGTGGAGTTAAAATGGCCCTCTAAATGATGTGCTCATTACGTGACTACGAGTCTGTGAAGCGACCAAGGTCACCGTAAACTTCATCCACCAAGCTATCAATGGTGTCACCCTGGCAACACATGTCTTTTGGGATCAAAACAGCCTCCTCCCCAACCTCAGGAAAGACTTGCTCTGTGCCCTCCCCAATGCGTTGTAAATAGTTTGCCCAAGCTTGTTGCTGTTGGGCATCGACCTCGGCGTTGGTTCCACCTTGTGCCAAAAGCCTCTGAACACGCATGTTTTCATGCAGGTGACGCACTTTAACATTGTGCCAAAAGATTGCGGACCTCTTGAGACTGGCATCCACAACCTAGCCTCTCGTGCCCCAGGGAACCACAGGCAATAGCTGCCTAAAATCACCTCCCATGACAACAACCTTGCCCCCAAAAAGGATGTCCTTTAAGGCAGGGTCAACAACACCCGTAACATGCTGGAGCGTGCGGTTGACAGCCTCAAACACATGCTTATGGGCCATGGGTGCCTCATCCCACACAGTGAGGCGTGCAGCCCGAATCAAGGCCGCTTGTGGACTATTCAGGGGAACATAGCAAGTAGAGGAACCACAAAGGCCTGCTATGGGAATTTTGAAACGTGAGTGAGCTGTGCAGCCGCCCTCCAAAAGCAGGGCTACAACGCCAGAAGATGCCATTGACAATGTTATGTCACCAGTAGACCGCACCTTGCTGAGTAGACACCTGTAGAGGAAAGTCTTGCCAGCCCCTGTCAGCCTATCAACAAAAAAAGTTTTGTCCACCGGCCTAGGGTCATGGATCGCGTCAATGACATTGTCATAAATGGAGCGCTGGTGCTGATTTAACAAAGGCACATCCCGAGCAAGCTGCTGAGCTTGTCGCGTCACATTGTACCTAGCCCACTCCTCGGATACAACAGCGTCCCCCGGGGCAGCCAGCTGTGCAGGGATAGGCAGCCCAAAATCCTTTAGGGTTTTCCCCCCTTGGGCCTACAGTAGCTGCTCCACTTCCCGTAACCCCTGGTCAAGGCTGGCCTGGTCTAGCTGCCAGTTAGGCGTTACCTGCGCGACGCAATCGGGGGCGAGGGGGGGGTTATAATCCAGAAGTGCATAGTTATTCATGCTTACAGCTGCCAAGGAAATCTGGTCTGCAATAGGATCCAACAGCTTGTAGTATACACTTCCTTTGTGGAGGCCTTTTGGCCACTCACCTGGCGTGTTTGGTGCAGGAAATCCTCCGTAAGGGCTCCCTTATGCATGTCCCACAACCTTCCAGGATTGGTGACATTGTTGAAAATTAGCAGGCTGGCAAAAAGCTGCCACAAGCTTCTGGGGAGTTGCACGCAAGCAGCTTTTGAAAGGCACTGGTCCCATTCAGCATCATCTTGCAGCAAGCCACGTGCAAGGCAAAGAGCTTGAAAAGTGGGGTGCACAACTGTGGTAGACGTGTGGGGCCGGTGGGTAGTTTTGAGGTCCTCAAAGCATGTGGCCCCTGCAACGTGGGTAAGCAAAATTCGCAGATAATAACGCTCGCCCTCTGAGGGTTACACAAAGTACATGCGCCCCACAATTCCCAATGTCACATGATTGTTTCGGCCTGCACCCCGCCGCCCCACTGCCCTTTTTCGGAGGTGCCACGCCTTTTTAGATTTGCTCCACACAACGGTTTCGGGATAATCTGGGTACAATGTGGTCAGCGCACCAGGCAGTGGCGGTGCAGGGTTGTTGTTGTTGCGAGCCAAAGTGGCTGCAGCTGCGTATTCAAATTTGGCCTTTCGGTTGAAGTCACACCACCCAGTTAAAGTGGTGGAGATGTTGCGCATCATGGCTTCCCCAATCGTGGTCCCCTCAGGAAAGTAAGTGGTTTGCTCATTAGGGAGATGAACAACCAAGCGGTAAACATTGGGGTGCATGTCATGTAAGTCAAAGGCAAAAAGTCGATGGCAAGCTTCGCTGGCACTTACATACCGCCCATCAAGGTAATTTTGGACTTCATCCCGAGCGGCACGCACATTGTTCCCATTGGCCCCACTTGCAGCCGCCTGAGGCGCTGCAGCCGGCAGAGCCCCAGCTTCCGGCTGCACCATTGCTAAAGCATGGTCGTGACCCTTGTAAACATACTTGTAAAGGTATTTCACAGCCGTGATGGAGCTGTAGACTTCAACATTGATGTGGCACTTGTATAGCATGGGCAGGTAGGGGTTGTACGGGACAACCCAACGGTTGTCAAAGACAAAGCCCGAGCTGCAAGGGGGACGGGGCAGCAGCAAGAATTTGTCAGTCACGTTGGCGTCCCAAATTTCACCTCAAGCATGATGATGTGAAAGAAGGGCGTAGAATCTGGAAGAAATGAGTTTCCAGGGCAGACTCAGACACAAACACTTATGCTCAAATGCACAAGACAAAACTCACTTGCCAAATTTCCAACAGCTACACTTACGTGGGGTGGGTGAAGGTCCTACCGTCGTCCTGTTGCCGGTAGGTTGGGTAGCTGCTGGTGGAATCTTCAGTTTGGGGCTGGAAAGTCTTGGGATAACCCTTGCTGCAAGCCCCATTCACCATGCAAGCACATGAGGGATGTAAGGCCCCACAAGGCCCATGCAGCATGCGAGATGTCACAATGTTGTAAAGCTCGAGGTGGGTGCATTTGTCTAGAAGCTCGGCACACACGATCCGGTCATACTTGCTGCTATCATGCGGCTAGTCCTGGCTACGTAGAATGATCAAAATGTGACCGTGCGGCAAGCCCCGCTTCTGCCATTCTACCACATGGATGTCCGCCACTATAATGCCCAAAACACCATTTTGCAAAAGGTCTTTGAGGAGGGCATTGAGCTTCATGCTGAACACCCTGGATGTCAAGTCAGGGCGGTTGTTGGTTTCCTCCCCATGCCTCAGCTCATGTAGAATCTCTGGCCAATTTGAGTTGCACGTCATGGTTATGAATAGGTCAGGTTTCCCAAACTTTCTTACTAAGGCCATGGAATCCCTGCAGAGCTGATTCATGTGGCGGGGGCTACCAGCAAAACTGGTTGGAAGGACCACCATGCGCCCAAAGTTGGTGTTGTTAACCCCGTCTTGTTGCATGGCATCTACCATTCCTTTATATTGGTCAACATGCAGGGTGGTCCGGTTGAGGCGCACCCACCACAGCCGCTGCCCCTCAACCTTGGAGTATTGGTCAACCACCCACTCTTGGTATAGCCTCTTGCCATAAGTGAACGTGCTGTTGCTGGGAGGGTTGTGGTCATGCATGAAGTAAGCCGCGTATTCCCTGGCAGTAACCTTGCGATCGATGCACCCTGCGGCAACGCTTCTATATCGGCCCCTACCCTTACCCCTACCTCCACAACGCCCGAGGTCCATTGCCGGCTCCACATCAGGCTGCTGCTCATCTTCAGATGGCTGTTGTTGCTCGTCTTCAAAGCTTAGCCCATCCACAACCGCAAAGGTAGCGCTAGTAATATTTGGGTGCCAGCCGGGCTCTCCGTGTGGGTGGAACAGGACAAAATGCAAAGGGTCATAAGCACAATGGGCATCACTAATCCTCCATAACCCTCCGCCCCTAGCCCGCACTTTGATGTCTCGTGGATTGCTACCTTCAGGGTCACCGTGTGGGTCACCATCGCCTGTGAATAGGCACAAAACGGAAGACAAATTAGGCACAACCGGGATAGTTGCTTGGATGATGGAAGGAACGTGTTGTCGAAGAACATAACAATTAGGACAGCCAACACCATCAAAAACAACACAAAATGGGGCACCAAAAAGCAGCCATGCAACCACCCCATTCACTCACTAGGCATTAGGCTGGCCACCTCGCTGGATGTGGGGGCGTTGTAGCGGCGGCAATAAACGCTGCCATCAACACAAATGAAAATCTCATAGTTAACCAGGTCTTGAGGGGGCAAATCCATGGCCTGCACAAAGCGTTGAACATAGACATTGCTCCCCAAAAGCATTTGCTGCAACTCCTGTAAAGTGCAACGGTCCAGGTCTACGTTGCCCTGACTGAGAGTAGCAAAATGGGCTGCTAGCCTGAGCATCCACATTATCTATGATATACAACTAGGCAAACTGATGGGGGCTCCCTTGAGGAGGTGCCAACGGCCCTAGCAAATGATGCACATACTGACCCCATCTGCGAGTGACTAGATGTTAATGCCAGAGGAGGCCATCTGCAAGAAGAATTGTATTTCCGGATGTGCTTGTGAAAAGATACGGTGGCAGGGGGGAGGCGTGCATGGCACTCCCAGACTCCCGAATTTCCACCGACCGGGCCCGCCGTGGGGGGTGTCGGGCCAGGTCCGTCACAGAAGGCCGACCGGGCCCGGCCCGACACCCCCCACGGCTATGACGGAGCCCGGCGTAAGAAAATTGTGTGTGTTTGGCAGGGGAGGGCGGCGGTGGCAGGGGCAGAAGTCTCATGAGTGAGTAGTGTAAGTTGTTTGCTTTGCTCCAGAGGGCAGAGGTTGCTTAGAACTAGGAACAGTGAACAGCACGGACCCCTAGGGAGAAAGAGAATTTAAAAAAACAATAATGAGGTCGGCCAGCAACGGATTTCATGGGGGACTTTTCAAAAACAATAAATTAAAAAAATAAATAAATAAATAAAAATTTTGCGCCTTTGTGTGTCTCTCTCTTGGTTAAAGAAACCAGGGGACTTCATAGTGTCCGAAGGTCATGAGCACCCACTAGTATATATATATATATTTATTTATTTATTTATATTTTATTATTTATATTTTATAAATTTTTCTTGAATTCTCTTTGAAGAATGAGAGGAGCGCTGTCAAAATTCAAACGTCTCCCTAATTTTTTTTTGAGCAAATTGAATTTTTTTGCCTTTTGAGTTCAAATTTCACGTTTTTTTTTTTAAATCCATTTTTGTGAGTGGTGTGGATTTGAAGTCATCCTAATGGGATGGAAGTCCACCCATGAAATTTCATGAAATCTTAAGATGTAATAAAATCCACCCAAGAAATATAAATTTATAATTATATTTCATTCATGACATGTAATTTATTCACAATTTATCTTTTGCATTAAAAATCATCCAGATTTCATGGGTGAACATCCATGAAATATCATTAATGGTGGAGTGGATAAAATTTCATTGATGCAATTTTATGAACACACTTTCATGAATGGAACGCTAAACCTTTCATTGAAAATTCATCCATGAAGTCGAGGTTGCTAAAAGGGACATCCTTTGGCTATGGACAACTTTAAACCAACTTTAAGCCCTTTTACATACTCCTTGGAAATGAAAATATGTGGTGTTATGCAAAGGAGGTTCAACACATGCTAATCAAGTTTGGCCATTTCAATTCACAATTTATGTGTACATTTGTAAATTGCCGAACTTGATTGGAATATCTTAGTACCTAACAATTTTGACAAAAATTAAATTGTTTTTCATTTTGCTCTCAAAAAATAATTTAAGGGTAGTTTGAATTTTGAAAGGGCTCCTCCTAAGCTTCAAAAAATCATTAAGAAAAACAAGTGCATATTACACATTGATCTGTTAAATTCACTCAAGATAATTAAAAAAACAAATTCAGACCACCAAATCCAGCAATTTTATCACCCTGAAAAAAAGAATCTTCAAGCCTACACACAATGCTATGTTGTATTTTGTGTCTCATATTAATTAGTTGTGCAGACCGACAACTAATTAAATTTTTTTGTTTGATTGGCTCATCACAAAAGAAATTAATCAAGCTTTGAACTATCCCAAAATATAGTGTAGTTTCTTCCTTGGGATTACTTATATATAGTTTGCAACAATAGAGCTTTGGGCAATGTGAAGCAAAATGTACCACTTGCATTGGTCATCTAAAATTCTAACAAACCTACCAAATCAAGCACATGTTAGACCAAAATGGCAACATGGAGTTGGCAACTTGGTAATGGGGACTTGGCAACATTGATTAGGATAATCTAGACTTTGAAATTCAACAAAATGGGATTGGCAAATAGAAAATGTCAACTTGACAAAATAGCCAAATAGGGAAATACCAATGTGGAGTTTGACAATTTGTCAAAGTGGACTTGGGAAACATGTAAAAATGCACTTGACAAAATCGTATTCCATATATGGGTATTATTCGATGTTGTTTAATTTTTAGTTTTAAAGGTAACATGTGAATAGCAATAGTTCATATTCCTTAAGTTTGAAACAAAAATAGGTACATGTATTTTTTTAAATTCAATTGATGAAAGAAGCTTCTTATGATTCAATTTTCTTTTCTTCCTTTAGCAATTATGAATAGGCAAAAGTTCATTTTTTGAGGCTTGAAAGTCTAAGGATGGATATGTACAAAGGCTATGCATGCTAAATTTCTAGTTGTGGTTGAGTGCGAATATTTTTGCAAAAGTACAAACTTGTTTACAAGAACAAAAATAACACAAAGAGAATTTAAAACAAAGTAACTTGCAACATATTTGAACCATAGTTCTTTGTAGAACTTTGCCCACTTGCAAAGCAATTTTAAAATCCAAACCACACCCCCACCCAATTAATCTCCATCAACCTTTACAAATGCTCAAAAGTGTTAACTTCTATCAAATCACCATTATCCCCCTTCCCCTTGAATTTTTTCTAAGTGTGCTTTGAAGTGTGAATATAACTTGCAATTTGAGTGTGGGACATTGGGCCAATTTTTCATCACAATGATAACTCAATCCATGTTTTTCATGTATAAATGGTAATATCTTAAAAGTTGTCAACCCCCTAGGAAGATTGAACACCACTTTATTTTCTACTTGTGAAGCAAAGATGTGACAAGGAAAACTCACATTTCATTAGAAGAAAAATCTTTTTTTTTAAACCAAAAAAATTACAACAAATAGAGATTTTTCAACTATTTTACAATTTAAATTTTATTATTTTCCAAAAATTCCACGTCAACTAGCCACATCAACCAAGTAAACACAAATGCTAACTAGAATGGTAAGTTGAACATTATTTTGAGTTTTTATATCAATTATATTATGATTTTGTGTAATCAATCATTTGACTTTGTCTTGGTATCATCATATGACATGACATGTTCCATTTTTCACATCACACATTTACAATGATGTGGCATAATTTTAGTCAAATGGTCAACTATGTTCGTATATTTGTTCCAATACATACTAACCATCACTTTTAACTTTCTTACTACATTTTGTTCTAATTTAAATAATTTGTAGTTTAGTAGGTGGCCACAATAAGTAGACATGCAAGCTACCTATTAGGGCTACCTAGGTAACTAGCCCTAATGAGTAACTACATATGCTACCTATTATAATTACCTAGGTAATTAGCTCTAGGGTAGTTGCAAGATAAGGTGGTTCAATTTTTCTGTCACATTCCAATTTTTCTATTGAATGTAGTGTATTGACATGCGTATGATGAAATGAAAAAATCATCAATATGCCAAGTAGTAATTGGTTTAAGGTTGTTAACTTCAATAAGAAGACATCCAAATTAATAAATTACAATAAATGTGCACCAAAATATAATAATGAACTTTTTTAATTAAAAAAAACATGGATCAATTTTGCCTATATTTTCATATAAATAGGTGATTCATTATCATTTTTTTTCTAAACTTCTTATAAGGACTTATTATATGGTGTATTATAAAATAATTACATAGATTTTTTTTAATTACAAAATTTTTAAAAGATTTGAGTTATGGACTTTTTGAAGGATCCTTATGGACCATATTTTCAAAAGTCCTTACAAGTTTCATTTCTTAAGTGACTTGATTAAAACACTTCAAAATAGTATGTTATAAATAGTTATAATTGGGCCCCTACATAATTGGATTTAAAACATAGTTTTTATGAATTCCAAATTGCAATTGCATATTTAAATGATGTCACCCATAGTTCACCTAGGACCTTCAAAAGAAAATTAGAAGGAAAGAAGCCAGACTTAAGGGTGCACAATACATTGTGATGTGTTTGAGGGTGCACAATACATTGTGATGTGTTTGTTGCAAGCTAAGTGCATTCTAAGCTTTAATGTTGTCAAACTTTTGCTAAAATTTCTTTCTTGCCAATGTCCTACATTGCCTTGCCATAAGGTCAAACTGTGATAAAAGGAGCCAGCGGTGATGTCTTGAATAGTGTTGTGACAATTTTTTTACATTATAAACATTGTGCTTAACCAATGTTTAGATAAAAGGTGCATTTAGGAAAGACATAAAGTATTGTACATTCTAATTTTTTTGCTACAAATTAATCACATTTTAAGGTTTAATAGTGTTAAGCTTTTGTTCAAACTTCTTTCTTGTTAATGTCTTGCATTGCCTTGCCATAGAGTCAAATCATGGTAAAAGGAACCAATGGTAGTATTTTAAATCACATTGTGCAATCTTTTACTTATAAACATTATTTTCAAAATAGTGTTTAGAAATTTTTTTACAGTGTTTCACTATGATTTCTATGTTTATTAAACGTTGGTTTTAAGCTTTTAAATTGATGAAATGTATTTTATGTATTTTTTATTACTTTCAAACTTATCTTGATGGTAAATTAATGTATTAAAAAGGTGGGCATACAAATACAACACACAATTTCCAACATTAACTTAGTTTTGAAACTTGCAAACATTTCAAGTAACCACTAATTACAATAATAAATTTGGTTTTTGTTATCACAATTTGTCTCTATAGTGTTGCCAAAATTTTGTTTATGTTTCATTATTGTCGATCTCTTGCATTGCTTCTTTGTATCTAATGGCTTTCTAATGCCATTGTTTAGATAACTATTGTCTGATTTCCTTACATTGTTCAAGTGTCCATAATTTCCTAATGATTCACTCCAAACAATGTTGTTTTTAATGGGTAATTGTTGAAACCAAAAAAGGTGTTTTGGTATGATAAAAGATGATCCTTCAAGAAGGGTGAAGTTTGTAGAATGGCAACATTTTTGTCATGTTTGACAAAGAAAAAAATAAGAGTTACATTACAAAAATGAAGGTCATCATTGTTAAAAACAAAAGAAGTTGACAATACTTCATGTTAAATAAAGAAGTCAAAAAGATTGCACAAATCATTTGTTCAACAATTTTTTCTCAATTTTTTTTGTTTCTTGGGTCGTTTGCTAAAGAAAGAATGGTGCAAAAAATGTCATGGAACCCCATTGTTGCTTATATTCCTTCAAGTTTCCAAACCAAACTTTTGTTAAACTAGATGTTTATTGTTCTTCAATATAAAAGAATTTTCTTTGTTATTTTGACATGCATTATTTAACCTTTGGTACATAGGTGCTATTATTGCAACAAGTACAATAATTTGTGAAATATCAATCTATGTATATATATTTATAGCATAAAAAAACAATGTATATTTCTACCATTCAAACATACCTAAAAAATACCCCATATGTCTAATGGAAGTTGATACATACTTCTCTCCCCCAAGGACCAACTTTCCTCATTCATCATTCCTTTTGAAGTCCTACCTACACATTACCATATCCCCCTTAAACCCACCTACACACCAACTTTCTCCCTTTTGGTCTACAAACCTATTTATTTGTGGCACACTTTCAATCATTGTATCTCCTTGATAATTGTCCTATAATCACCATCTCCCCCTTTTCCAACTTAAACCCACCCCTTTTCAACTTCATCACACCAAAACTTAAAATAATTTTGTACAAGGCTATGTAATATCAAGACCCTTGAAAACACAAATGACATAAAACTAAAATGCCATACATAAATTTGTTTTTATTTAGATGGGGTGGGGGCGGGGGGGATGTTCCAAATTGATGAAATCTTTGTCAACGAGGTTTCTAAATTTTTTCCATGTAACCCAACTTGATGCAGTTGTACCACTAGGATGACTTGACAAAAATAAGATTTGTAATTGAGATTAATTATGACCTATGAATAAAAAGATGAATATATCCATCTTTCCCCATGTAATGAAGAATATCCTATCTTCCCATATATATATATATATATATATATATATATATATTGTGTGTGTGTGTGTGTGAAATAAACAATAAAATTTATGGGTATTTGTTAAGGGTGAAATTGCGGCCTTCAATCATTACCATCCTTTAAGAGGTAAAACCAAGGGAACAAGGTCAATACCTTATCACACAACGAAAGGGAACTATTCTCACTAACTTACTTTTTTAGAATTACTCAAGTAACAAGTAATAAGTCATATAAAACGGAATTAAAAAAATAGGGGTCTATTGTCCAAAAATATACCTACCTTCTTCTATGCGGTCTAATCCAAGGTGTAAGGGGAAGAAAGTAAAGAAGTGCAACATGAAACATAATTAAAACCCAAGACTAGCTACTCTCCCTAACTCTATAGTGCCCCTAATAGCCTTGGATGTTGCCTAATGGTGTTTGCAGACCTTCAACCACTATTGTCCCTCTTCTCCCATGCCTATATAGGTCCTTGGTTAACTCTACATGTTGCCTCTAGCACCTTGGGAGGTCCCCTTCATGCCTTTTTACTATCTACCGTCAACTATTTTATCCTTTAAGCCCATGCCTATCACTTATAGTAAGACCCTTCAATCTGCAGGTGACTACTTTTTTGGTTTGTATTCTTTGCATTACACCATCCAGGATTGGTTGCTACCTTTTTATGGCAGCTAATAACTTAGTACTCCAAAAGCTACCAAGGGGTATGCCTCATTACTCTCTGCCTAGACATGTAAAAGTATTGGCTCGTTTAAAAATATTATACTTATACAATATCAACCACTCTACCTTCCACACTTTCTAATAAAATATAAATGCAACACAAAAGATTCAAGTCCTTCAACCTTCTTGCATTAAAATCACACACCCAAGTCCATACATCTTTCTCCATTTTCCTCCCATTCTACCAAAAGTTTCAAATGAATATGTAATCCCCCAAACACCTCTTCTAATCATTCCTCTTCATACATCACACAAGGCCCACATTGACCCTTAGAAAATAGGGCGCTTGAATCCTAATGCCTTCCTAAAAATCTCCTATATGGTTGGGTGGATTAGTCCCCAACCACTCACTAACCTAAGCTACTTAATCCCACTAGTTTCACCCCTTGGGTATGGGACAATAAGTCTACCACTAGTAACTATTGGTTATTAAGAGGCATATGGAACTAACTAACATAACTATTTATACACTTTAACAATCTTACATTTAATAATCTTTTTGACTAGGGACTTACTTTGAACTCATGTATATGGGTTAGTTTACTATTTTGGGTTAAACATAAATAAAGATCAACTAATTGACCTCACTTGGGACAAAAACATTAAATTTTAAAGTAAGAAATGCCAAATAATATAGAGTAATTCAAATCCATGGAAAGGATGATTGTTTTAAAAAACTAATAAGTGGCATAATATTGTTGGCCTAAAATTTATGAATGATAATATTTATTGTTTTCAAGTGAAAGGGTGGATGATTCATCCATTTTCCTTTCAAGTATATATCTAGGGGGTAGTTAGTGGAGGTTTGGGTTAATTTTCCATTTTCATAATATCACATTGCTAATTTATTGTTAAGCCTTGTGATAGGACTTTACATGTAACAAACCTATGATACAATAAGCCACATGTTGTTTGGATTACGAAACATTCATAAGAGAAAACTTATGTGTTTTTTTGTCAGTGATCCCCATAATGTGAGATCTTTTGGCATTTATAATGAGTTCCCCATTAGGTGTAGCCCACATCAAAACAAAACTTTATGTGCATGTTTGATCCTAGTCCAAAACATGTAAGTTTCATGATTCTATTATAGTTGTTTTGTGTATGGTGTGTGCATGTGTTATTTGGGACTTTATTTCACTTAATTTGCCTTTGTGTTAAAATGGATTAATTTCAAAAATGACCTCATAGGTCCAAACCCTTCCTAGCTACAAAAGCATAATTATCAACAAAGTTCCAAAAGCTCTTATAACTTACACCCCAAGGTGGAATCTTGGATTCCAATATGAAAGCCCACAAAAAGGATGTCAATTTAATCCAAACTTCAAATCTTTTTATGATATTGTATCTACAATGTAATAATTGATAGAATTTTTTGAATTATTTAAATTTTTTTAATTTTGACAATTGAACATAAAGTACATAAGGACTCTCATTTATTTTAATTCTTTCACATTAACCTAATAACATGGATTGCTTCTTATATTGTATAGATGCATAATCTCAACTTTCAAAAAAAATCGTATGTTAGGAAATTTTTTTTCATTTTTTCCCTACTTGATTTAAGAATATTTAACATTGAATATTAGTTGTGGGTACAATATCAACTATGGAATAGATTGGAAAGGTTGGTTGGTCTAAAGTGAGAAAAAAAAAATGTTCATGATCTATCAAATGTTCAATCTTATGCTAATATATTACATGTGTCATTTTTTAATGGTTAATCAAGGACAATTTTTTTTCATTTAAAACAATTTCATCAACTTGTGATACATATGTGTTCCACATAGATATGATGTTATATCTTGGAATTTGAATTATGTTTTGTAGGTGGTTATATTGGCAAATGCCTTAAAAGACATTGAATACATGGATGAAATGTTTTTTTAAAAACTATACTAACATGAAAAAAGTTTTCAAATAATGAATTTTATCAACCATACATGACACAGGAAATTAAACACTTGGACAATATTCAAATTGCCAATGAATGTGTGGAATGTTGGACATAAAATGACAATTTTTTAAAAATGATCTAATTTCACCATAGTTGTCATGTATTACATGTAGATAAATTTGATATATTTCCAACGATTGAAATTAAAGTTGAAGGTTTTCAATGCAAGGATGCCAAGGACTATTTTGTACTTATAACATTGAAATTGTGGATTTTGGATGTATTAATTGAAAAGTGTTACATTGTGATATTTTGCATTGACGTTTATAGATTTTGGATCCATTGATTGGGAAATAATATATTTAGGAATTTTTCCAATTTTGTAATGAATTTGTTGAATTTTTTTCAAATGTAGAAATTTTAATCAAATTACAAGAATTTCCCATTTTATGGTTGAAAAAAAGAAAAAAAAGAAAAAATCATTGATTATATGGTGATATTTGGCATTGAAATTATGGATTTTGGATCCATTCATCAATAAGTATTCTATTGTGGCATTTGGCATTAAAGTTGTATATGTTGGATGCATTGATTGAGAAGTATTAAGATACCATAGTAAATATGGACACATGTTTGTCAAATAATCAATTAACATTGAAGATTCCATGTCCAAAAATATATATCCTTGAATTTTTGTCTTTTGATTTTTTTTCTTTCAAAATTTCAACAATTTTACAAATAATATAATTAGTGTCAAAAGGTAAAAACATGGTCATAGGAGCCACCCAACTGAATGGACATTCCTTAAAACTACATTTTTATATGTTTGAAACATCACAAGGAAAGCATGATATAATTTGGGTTGTCATAAAAAAATTTGGAACAATTTTTCATTGATTGCATAGTTTACATGCTCAAGCTTGACATAAATAAAAAATGTTTTTACATGTTCAAAACACTCAAACCTCCAAAGTGGACAATCCCTATTTTTTTCCAAAAAAAAATTCTATCAAATGTGCAACATTCCTTTCTAAAAATTATAAAAGATTTTAAGATTAATGATTAGAAAGGCAAAAGGACTTAAATTAAGAAATTTGATTTCAACTAACCAATTTGTTAACCAAATTTGAACACATTTGGGTTCAAACATGTTTTTGATTGTGAAAATGTGGCCTTAACAAAAGTTGTTCATATTTATGTGATAGAGAGCATAAATGCATTATATATATATATGATATAAAATCAATTTGTAGACAAAATGTATTTATAAACCAACATAGAAATGACACATGTTATGTGAAGTGCTTGGAAAAAAACTTTTACCTTGTTGCCCATGGCTCTTTTTAGCATATTTTCACCCTAAAACTTCCAAGTTCAACAATTTTTTGTGCCAATTTTTTTAAGAAAATATTGGATATATACATAGTTGTTCAATACATCTATTTTCAAACAATAGTTGGATTACTTGAGATTTTGGTATGGCAGCTTGAATGAGGCCTTTGGAAAAAACTTGAAGCTTGGCATCCATGAGAATTCCCAAAATTGTGCAAGCTTGCTGATATTATCTTGCAATCTATCTCAACTCTGTGCTAGTCTCCATTTGTTGTTCACATTCCCACCAGAAATGTTGATGCTATGTCGTTTCTATGTGGTTTCCTGATTGCATGTTCTTGTTTCCTCTGCAGATTTGCTGAGGTACAACAACTACCAAGTCAGGAGAGGTGCAAATTAGCATAGGAGCACAAAGCATGAAGTGACAAACTCAAAATCCCAAATGAACATGCAGTCAAAGTTTGTATTTCCTCCAAGTTCCTTTGCAAATAATTAGACTGAGGCATGAGTCCTCAATTCTGGGGGGAATCCTCAAGTCCTTCGCTTTCAGGGTAGGATTGGGTGAACAAAAATTCAAGCAAAACCATTACTGCTATCAATGTCACAACAGAGAAAGGATGCAACAACTAGACCAAAGAAAAGATCATTTCATTCCTGACTCTCCTCTGCTCTCACTGGAAGAATCCAACATAGCTGTAGAGTAGGAAGACCATGAGTGCAGTCATAACCTTAGGAGAGACAATCACAAAGTATCAGACAATCATTATCATCACAACAAAGAAGTGATAGAGCTGCCATGACTACTACCACAGAAACCACATTGTGTGCTGCAAAATTTACTGCCCACAAGTACTTCAGTCAGCTGACACTCCAAGCTCCATGTCAAATACAATATAACCTCATACATCCTGGTTCATAAGCTTTGAAAGACAAGCACAAGATTTACAGACTTCATTGACTGCCAAGAGCAGATAATAAAACACATGCCAAACTCATTCCCATTGCTGCAAGATTGGACATTTTACTTTCTGCAAATTCAAGCAGCCATATTTCTGAAAAAATTCAAGCAAGCAACTGCTCATACTCACTGATTTCGCAGCAGACTTTCAGTACTACAACAGAAGTCTACCTACACTATTTCTAACATGAAGCTCATTGAATTCCGTAACATATCTTTCATGATGCATGATACCAGCTGGGACTATAGAAATAACATCATTAACAAACCGGGATACAGGCTTTAGGGTCTTACCTCAAAACTTTGATAGAAGGAGTCAGAAAACAATAATGTCCTACCAGAGAGCCTTTACACATCTTGCATAAAATGAATCCTGCACACAACAACCACAACTCTTTCAATTCCCACTTGTTCTGCTAGTGAATGAAAAGCTTAGATATGTACAGAAGTTTCATTGTTGCTGAGTGAGATTGATACTGTGCCTGGGACCAGGATGCAGCGTATCTTGTCCTGCAAGGATGGAAGACTTACAGCACCAAAACTCAAGTACTGGTTTAAACCCTAAGCGACCTTTTTGCAAGGTATGAGACAAACGTCCTGGACGTGCATGTGCAGGACATCATTTGGAGATCGGAAAACTGCGATGGGCGTCTGCCCAAATGCTTAGGGTTTAGGGTTTAGGGGATTGCTGACAGAGATGACAAGCGCGCTGGCTGCTAGCGGGCTGGCTGGATGGGTCCCCCTTGCTACTGACACCCGCATCGAGTTCGTAGAGCGGTGCAGACCGTCCAGCGCTGAAGCGGTTCTTGCCTAAAACAGTTGTGGAAATAGGTATGCGTGCAAAAGTTGGGCGACTTGTCCGCTTATCACAAGAGTAGCATCGTCAGCAACCACATCCCGATGATCCATGCTTGAACATTCTCATCAAACAGAAAATACATAGACTTTTTGTATTATCCCAATCCAAGCTTTGGTTGGGTTGGGATGCGATTTGTCAGGAATTTTTTTGCGAAAAAAGACTGGGTTGGGTTGTTGCGGAGATTGGGTTTTTGCGGAGATTGGGTTTACATCGAGATTCTTCTGGTTGGAAGTGAGGAGAAAGAGTGTGTGTTTGAGAGAGACTGTGAAGAAGGGAAGGAGAAGAAAAATGGCTTGCGCACTGGAGGGTGGGTTGGGGATGTTGTCCCGGGCGCCTTGCCATGAGGTATACCATCTTTTCTGCTTCAAGATTGTGGGGACATAAAGATTGGGTTTTTGTTTCTGAGATCCTTCTTACATTTTGTTAAAATCTATTTTAGATGCAGTTAGTTCTTCGGACATCCATTGCAGGATTTTACGGCTTGAACAAGGGACTCAAGAAGGCATTGAAGCTTCGGGACATGACAATGCTCACACTTTTTTTTATGTCAAACTCGTTTCTGTCATGCCATACATTTTTCTCAAATCAAAGGGAGATGAAGAATGAAAGCAAACGAATTCAGAATTTGCCCCTGATAAGGGGCAGCAAAACAGTTTCCACAAATTGGTTATAAAGGTTTTTGAGAATCATGGATGTTGCAGGTGCAGGGTGGAGTATTGAACTCATCAGCAGCATTTGCAAGGAATTTGTGCAGGGTGCATCTTGTCAAGAAGAAGGGCAAAAGCAGTTATGGAGTAACAACCGTGATGGCTGTGACTTCAGCTCCAAAGCAACAGGAGGCAGAGAAGAGCACCACAGTTGATGTGGGTGGTGAGAGTGCTCGAGTTGGTGTTCTGGGTGCAAGTGGCTATACTGGATCTGAGGTATGCAGTTTTTCCCCACTCTTTCTGATTGATGAGGCAGAGGTTTGAGCTCTGACTATTTGCCCCTTTCAAAGTCCTCCTGTTTCTAGCACCAAATTTCTGAAAGCTCAAGTTGGTCTTGGCAACCTTTGCAATCAGTTGTGAGTTCAAATTCAACACTGGAGATCATCATTGAGCAAACTAGTCATTCCAAGTGTGAGGACCTTAAATGAAGAATTGAAAAAATTCCCTGTTCTTTCCATTTAGTTTGGAAGATCAGTATCATGAGAGTTCCAAACTGCTGGTGGTAGTACTGGCTTTTGTGGTCTCTGGAATATAATCAATTAGTGACTTACTTGAAGACATTTAAGGTTGACTTTGCAAGAGGGGTGTCTGAAACTGGGACAGATAGTTCGTCTACTAGCAACACATCCCAATCTCAGAGTAACAATGATGACAGCAGATCGCAAGGCAGGGCAGTCACTGGCATCAGTCTTCCCTCATTTGATTACTCAGGTTTTACACTTCTTTCCTCATAACTGTCTTGAACTTAAAAGGCACTTGGATGATCAGTTCTTGTACTTGGATGTCAAGTCAGCAACAGCAAGTTCCAGACTGCACAATGGCTGAAAGATTTTTTTTTTCTTTGGTACTAGTGCTAATTGGACACTTTCTTTGCTGCAGGACTTGCCAGACATGGTCGCAGTCAAGGATGCGGACTTCTCAAAAGTTGATGCTGTCTTTTGTTGCCTTCCTCATGGAACTACCCAAGTGAGATCATGATGACCGATCTCCTTTTGAAACTTGGGTTTGCTATATTATGCATGTATTCACAATGTGAGGTTTCAAGCTTCAAACTGTGTAGCTTTCTTACTTTCTGTTGCGGATGGCATGCACATACAGGAAATCATTGCTGCTCTTCCTAGTGATCTGAAGGTGGTTGACCTGTCCGCGGTAAGCAAAAGGATCCCAAATCCTCTATAAAAAAATTTGTAGACAAGGTATTGGTCCACATGAGATTGGTTTTGTGTCATGCTTGGGGGTTTGGAATCGTGCTTGGACTTCTGGATGTTGGAACTCTTGCAAGTCTGAAGCCTTCCAGATTCAGTGCATGAATCTGAGTCCAGATCATATATGGTTTGTATTCTAGAGGAGATACACAGCTGATGGAGAGTAAACCAATGGCAGCAGCATAGACAGATCATCAGGTGCAGAAACTTATGCCTGATTTTGTAACTTTGATGATGCACAGGACTTCCGATTGCGGAACACAGATACCTATGAGGAATGGTACAATGGACCACATCGTGCGCCTAAGCTCCAGGTTGAACTTTGCTCCCACTGATTGATGCCATGTGAATTGCTTTGTATGCCAAACTAGGGTTGGTTTTTGTGTTGTGTGCCCAAAAGCAAGCTAGAGATGGAGGGGGTCTTGTTTCAGTAGTGGTTTATAGTGTCAGTGTGGTAATGCAGAAGGAGGCAGTGTATGGGCTAACAGAGATATACAGAGAAGAGGTGCGTGGAGCACGACTGGTTGCAAATCCAGGCTGTTACCCAACTTCTGTTCAGCTTCCACTGATTCCATTGCTACAGGTGGGACTTTGTCAGAGAATTGTGTACCAATATCTGTCAGCATTTTGTCAACAGGGGATGTGCAACTCTATGGCACACACATCAGGACAGTAGGCATAAAGTGTGCATTGGTTACAGTGAGTCAAAAGCCTTCAGGTTGGCTTTTTAGTGGTTGGTGAACTTTCTGCTTTTCTGTTCATTGACTGATGAGATACCATGTATGGGTATATCTTTCTAGGCTGGGTTGATTGAGAAAGACAACATTATCATCAATGCAAACTCAGGTGTAAGTGGTGCAGGTATTGCTCTTTCATCACACGCAATAAATTCTGTTGCACCCAAATCATAAACTAACATGGAATTTTTTTTGTGCTGGCAGAGGGATGGCCAGATAAATAAGACAAGGGAATCACAATTGCAAGGCTTTATTTGGTAATGATTTCTGTGGTGTTTGCAGGTCGCTCTGCTAAAGAAGCTAATCTGTACACAGAAATTGCTGAGGGTATCCATGCTTATGGAATCACTAGGCATCGTCACGGTACAAATCACTTCACGCTTTTCATTCCATGAACTATGTAGTCATCATATCTCAAAAGTGCAAAAACAGGAAAGGAGATAGACTCTTGGTTGGTAATTACTCATAGGGGACTGACCTTTGCTTTGAGTGGGATTTGCAGTTCCTGAAATTGAACAAGGACTCACGGATGCAGTTGGATCTGAAGTTACTGTCAGCTTTACCCCAAATTTGATGCCAATGGTACCAAGCAGCTCTCTCAGATTGAATTTTCCTCTTACCAGATGCTTGGGTCTTTCTCATAATACACAAGATATGCTTTTAGTCAATGAGTTATATGGGTACCTGATATTTTACTGTGTTGACACAGAGCCGCGGTATGATGTCAACAATGTTTGTAGTAATGAAGGCAGGTGTGTCAGTTGATGACCTGCATCAGCACCTTGTACATCGTTATCATGTAAGTAGTTTTGCACTTTTCCTGTATGATGTGCTTTGTGGTACATGTTCTTATTTTTGAACAGCGGGGTCTTACATGGAAGATCATTGAACTTTTAACATAGTGAATGTGTTGAACACCTGATTGAAATTGGGAGATTGGTGTATGGGTTTAGGATGAAGAGTTTGTGGTGGTTCTACCAAAGGGAATAGCTCCTCACACCCATCATGTACGGGGTTCAAACTACTGTTTGGTTAACGTCTTTGAGGATCGAATCACAGGCAGGGCCATCATCATTTCTGTGGTATGCAGTGTCTTACTTGGACTTTTGCAGAAGTGTCTTTGGTTGGGGAATATCTAAGCCTGATATTCAGATGGCACTTTTTAGTGCTTGAAAAACTCATGGAAGCTCAATGTGTCTGCTTTGATTTTTGGGGGGTTTATTGCAGATAGACAATCTTGTGAAGGGGGCATCTGGACAAGCCCTGCAGAACATGAATTTGATGATGGGTTTCCCAGAAGAAAGTGGCCTTCTCCAACAGCCACTGTTCCCTTAACTTCATACTGTTTGTAGATCTGCATCTTGCAACAATTTTGGCATTGCCACTGTGTATCAGCTATGACCTTCTGAGATTAGTCCATAACCTGCACAAAGTGCTCGTTATCAACTTCTTAATAGGTGATCAAATGGAGTAACCTGGACCTGACATTATCCCTATTGCTTCCAGAAACATGACCCCAAAAAAAGATGAGGAAATGGATTCTTATAAATTTGTTTGCCTCAAGTACTTATCTACACCCACTGTAGGAAACTGATGAAGTCAGTGGGGAGAATGTAGTCACTACCATCTGCGAAGAAGGTGATGGTCTGATACTTTGCAAGTGGGACTCACATGGTAAGGTTGTGAGTTGTGACCACACCCATCTGTGTTTTCTTTAGTTTGTCTGGAACCAACACAATGGTTATGTTCCAAGTGTTTTTGTGTAGTTTTCAGTGTAATTGAACAGATATTTTTCCAATAGTGGAAGTGCAAATTGTGGATGTACTGCATTGAAGCAGTCACCAATTGATTACCAAAAGGAAATGATCACAGCACATTACCTTCTAACAAGCACCATTTATTGAGCAAGGCCTCCTCTTACCACTAGACCACCACAAATTCACATTAAAATTTCTATGGCACCATTGTAATTTGTGAAATAGTTTTGTGGTGAAGTGCTAAATTTCAAGGAAGATTTATCTACAATTGTGAAGCTTTCTTTGTGAAGCTTTCTATGTGAACAGGGTGAGGTGGATATGAAAAGTTTCCCTTGCAGAATGTGTTGCGGATTCAACATGTATTACACAAACATGATTGTCTCAAAAACTTGGCTGTGAAAAAAAGGGCCAAAATCAGATGAAATTAAAGAACCATTCCATTTAAGAAAGTGTCATTTCAATTAACTAAACTGAAATAGGTTTGATTTTCTATCACCAGAACTAATGGCATACAATTTAATCTCCCTCCCATATGTTACATAAACAAATAATTTTGAAGGTTTTAATTTAATTTTTAATATTTTTTGTAAATTGACAATTTCGCATCCATTGGTTTTTACTTGAGTAACTTCTCTAAATGAGGCTATTCGTCTTATACAATAAGCTTGGAAATCTGATACAATTTTTTTTTTCCATTTTTTTCACATTGAAAATTTTGCGAAATTTCGCCAGTACCCAAAAATAACAACACTGATCTGATATGACCACGAACTTTTGAAGAATGAAAGATAAATAATACAAAGCCAAAATGGCCAAACTAAAATTGCAAACTAAAATGTTGAAAAATAAATATAATCCTAAAACCCAAAATATACAAATCGTGGTATGGTAATTTCGGAATTATGTAATTATGTTGTCAATAAATTCCAAAAATCGTTGACGAGAAATAGATAAAATAGCAAATTATTCGAAAAGCGAGACCAGATGATTTGAGCGACCACGATGGGATTCGAACCCACGACCTCCTGATCCGAAGTCAGGCGCGCTAATCCACTGCGCTACGCGGTCAAATCTGAAAAAATGGTGAAATTAAATTATAATTATATAGTTAGATTTACTGGATAATTGCATCCTCAAACTTTGAGGAGTTTCTGTGCAGCAATTCCCAAAGGTGCGCTGTTCCCAGAGATGGGGAACAAACACAAGGTGCTCTATGAGACTTGGCTGTTCCCGTGGAAGGGGAACGACGCAAGGTGGTCTATGAGGCTTTGGCTGTTTCCAGAGATGGGGATCTTGGAAAACTCTGGATGGGTACTCTGCAAAGGAAATTGATCATGCAGGTACTTACGTCATGTTCCTCAAAAGTCTCTTGTCAATTGCAGAGATCCAAGTTTGGGTGCCACAAGAAGAGAAATGGTGGGAGCATTTCCAGCTCTCAGCTGCATTCTATGAGCCGAAATGTATTCAAAAATTGGCTCATTTACCTATCTATGAATCTATCATAAAAGGACTCTTGAACCTTTTTTTTCCTTATCTAGTCTCATCCCTCATGATACTCATGTTCTCATCAGTTGGCATCTGAGCAACTCCAAGTGGTAGTAATTCTCAAAAAAAGAAGAGTGTGATGTGGAGCTTAACTTGCATTGTGAAGTTGGATTGTAAAGCACAGCAGAGTCAAACAGAAAAATTCAGCAACTGATAGATCTAAGTGTCTCAAAGCTTATACATTACCCAGTATAGCTTTGAAAAGAGTTGGAATTTTGGAATCTATGCAGAGTATCTCAATGCTCCTTTTATGGGGTTCAAGAAACAGATATTGCCAGCATCTTTTATTACAAGTAGAAGATGGACATAAGAGATTTGTGCACATGGTGAGAGAGAAGAGATCCATAGATCACTCGAGTTTTGCAAACTAGTGAACATAACAGGTCCTATTCATTTAATCTCGTGGTGCTTCTTCATGCTATAAACTCCCTCTAACAGCAAACAATAAGAGGAGACACATGAATAAGAGAGAGGAGACCACATGAATGAGAGACATGAGAAAAGATCATGAAGAGGAGGAGGACAAAGAAAGATCAGTTTCTTTCAAAAGTCATTTAAAGAAGCAATTGCATTTGAACGAATCAAGGGGTGGGTTGGTTTTCTTCCTTAACCCTCCCTGGCGCCAGGAAGAACTAGTTTTCTGGCAGCAAGTGATATGATGATGATGATTCTTGGGATTCTACTCTTAAGCTTTTTCCTGACAGCAAAAATTTGCCCTTTGTGATTAGGTCAAAACTTAGGGTTTGCTGTTGTTTGTGGGTGGGTGGGTGGGTGGGTGGGTGGCTATTGTTTCAGCCATGCATTGGCTACTCTGGGTGTGTGTCTTTTTCTGATTCTTCCAGTAGGCAAAAAGAAAGATGCAATTTTTTTCCCTTGAGATCATGATCCCAGGACAATCCAGGATGATGACCTTCTCCAAACCTCTTCCTCCTCCTCCTCCTCCTCCTCCACCTCCTCCTAAAGTGGAAAAGACAAAGACAAAGAGAGAGAGAGAGAGAGACAGCTGGTGGTAGAGGTGGTTGGTAGTTCTACATAGGGTACAGAAGACGCAGCACACGCAAACCAGGCTGACCAGAAAACCAGGGCAGAGCTGAAATGATCAGAAGCTTTGTTTGTTTGTTTGTTTGTTTGTTTGTTTGGTTGTTTTCTTTTGATGATGAAATGAAATTTTTCATTCCTGCCCGAAATTCTTGTTTTTGTTGACCACAGTACCTAAGGGAGAATCTTTCAAACCAACCCACTTTTTTTTTTCTCCGGGCTCTGCCCATGTTGCTGTTGACTAGGTCCTCCTGGCCACAAAACAATGTACCATTGGCAGGGCCAGAATGAACCAACAGCCACCAGCACACCATGACCTGACTGCTGGATGGATGGATGGATGGATGGATGAATGAATGGATGGATGATGACCAAAGTGAACCAAAAGTCACCCATGCAGCATTATGGATGGATGGTAGGTGAATAGGAAAGCACTTTTTTTGGTCATTTTGTTCCAGTTCTCTAGCTAACCACAGTGGTTACCTCAGCTTCTGTTTTTTACTACCTACTTACTAAACAACCCACACTAAGACTTTACCTATGTAACCTTTCACTTGCATACACTTTACCCAATAGCCCACCTATTGGGTACCCCCTATTAACCTACCTACTTACAGCATCTTTTACTACCTACCTACAATTTTAGAGGTTAGGTTACCAAGATGAAACCCCCCATGCCTACTTAAGTTGGGATTCATTCCACAAGTGAGTCATAACATTGAATGCCCTATTAAAATGTTGGATAAAATTTTGACTTGAAGTGGGTATCAATTTGCCAAAGACCGAGGGCATACTCTTTTTCTGCTGCTGCTTTTCTACAAATTAATGGTGTGTGTAAAACCCCATTTATTTATTTATTTATTTATGTAGTAAAACCTCTTTTCATATATTTGTATAATGGGTCTGCAAACTAATCACAAATGAAAGAATATTATTAAATTTCTGTGCATTTGTTGCCCCAAAAGAAAAATTCAATGGATAATGGAAATCAATAGAAAAGGATTCTTTGACTACTACTTGGTCATGAGTCATATGACCACTCTTTTTTTGGCCATCTTGACTCCCCAATTGCTAGTTCTACCATGTCACAGATTTGAGAACTTTCTACTTCACATTTCAACCTCAAAAAAAACCAAAAGACTGATCAAATTCACTCAACTTAATGCTTCTTCAAGTTCCAACCCATTTAGTGCAAGTTATGTGAATGAAATGAATAGAATGAAACTTTTTTGAATTTCATCCAAGTACAACAATATATAATGGTGCACCTCACTTGATCACATATGATTACAACAGTTGGCCAAAACAATGAAGCATTAATAAAGATCAAAACTCAAATGTGTTTTGAACAGAAATTGTAAAATCCATTCATTTTTGCATTCAATGGTATACACAACCATTTCATCATCTTTCATGATTTTGTTCAAAACCTGCCATAAAAGCCAGAGCCATTACCCCATGAGATGAGCTGCTTGTTCTGGAATGTCGGCCATAAGTATGATGAACTGCATTGTTTCGGGCTTTTTGGCAATGACCATAAGCTCTGCTTGTTTTGGGCTCTCGGCCATGAGCAGCATGATGAACTAACTGCTTTGTTTTGGGCTTTTGGCAATGGCTGTGAGCTTGCTTGTTTTGGGCTCTCGGTCATGAGCATGATATGACCTGTTGTTTTGGGCTTTTGGCAATGACCAGGATCTGGTTGTTTTGGGCTCTTGGCAATGACCATGAGCTGATTGTTTGGGGGTTCTTGGGCTCTTGGCAATTGGCCATGAGCTCCTTGTTCTGGACTTTTGGTAAATTGAGCACACTAGGCATCAAGAGTGTTGTTTGCTAGTTCCCGGTGTGAACGCGTTTACCGTTATAGTTGGGTTCTGGTGCCAAGTGTGACCATAGTTTCCATTTACTGTTGGGTTCTGGTGCCCAGTGTGACCATGGTTTCCGTTCACGGTTGGGTTACGGTCCCCAGTATGACCATGGTTTCCGTTACGGTTGGGTTCTCGCTTACTGTGTGAATGTGGTTGCTGTTACGGTTGCCGGGTCGTCAAGGGCAGCGGTAGCCAGCGGGCAGGCCGGATCGTGAAGCGCCATCGCCGTTCTTGGCGGCAGTGTAAACGCGCGCGCGCGACGATCGTCGTCGAGCTGCAAGTGCCGCGCGGATGTTGCCATGTTGTAGATTCAGTAGCACAAGGAAGAAGGGTAGCAGCAGGAGCAGCAAGGGTTTGGTGGATGCGGCGGGGAGAGCGTGAGTGAGGGAGTGAGTTAGAGAGAGAGAGAAAGATGAATGCCGGCACACCATCTTGTAACCCCATTGTTATCGCGCGGGAGCCGCCATGGCTGCATGTGCGTCGTGAGCCGTTTGAGTATGGCATCCTTCCTCTGCCAAGTTTGTTGCATAGTGATGTCGTGGTCGGATTACGAACGCTTCGTGATAAGCTTCTCCAGCAAGCTCTTCCTATCTCCACTTGGTCCTTGAACAACAACGGCAACAACAGCAGCAGTAACAGCATCGACAATGGCGAGACCACCACCACCACCACCACCACTACGGGTGGTGACGACGCCCTGGTGAACTTGGGAGTTCCTTCTCA
>Ga0209208_10001904_pt1 | contig 29838 bp, 17 predicted proteins | sample S1TSphfallax_3_FD_187694 | JGI IMG/M metagenome (GOLD analysis project Ga0209208, IMG submission 187694) | Host-associated microbial communities from peat moss isolated from Minnesota, USA - S1T2_Fd - Sphagnum fallax MG (SPAdes) (version 2) | ecosystem: Host-associated > Plants > Peat moss >...
AAGAGATTTGTGTAAGTGAAGGTCAAGTTTGCCTTCTTCACGTATAAAGGATACAAAACAACAGTGGCAAACAAAAGAGACAAGTCCACCAAGCAGCAATTGGCAGAGGGAATCAGGGTGGCAGCAGTAGAGGAGTCTGATGCGGCAACAGCATCAGTCTCTTCAGATGGATCAATCTCTCCATTGTCAGAAGATCCATGCCATGGCGGCTTCTCTGGTTCAATTTCTAAACCCTAAACCCTAAACCCTAACCCTAAACCTCCTCCTCCTCCTCCTCCTCCTCCTCCTCCTCGGAGACGACCGCTCGGACCAGACACAGACAGTCCTCCTCCTCCTCCTCAGAGCTGCACTCTCAGAGCTGCAACGCTCAGAATCCGCCACTTCCCTCCAAAACCGTCAGTGTGTGACCACTTCGTGAGAGACTCGGCCAGAGTACCGTTACCGTTCAGCACAGGCTGTTGCCGCGCGCGAATGTTTCACGAATGTATGCCGAATGTTTTGACAAGGTGCTTTACCACGTAAATTCGCGAATTTTAAAATGCAAAATGACGAATGTCATAACTAGGGTTGATTCCAATCTATTTTAAGAGAAAGTGATAAAAAACAAGTAGGAAACTCTAAGTTTTGGAACGTTCTACAGTCATATTAGAAGCAAGAAAAAAGAAGCCCCAATTGAGCTTGGCAAACATTGAAGGAACTCCTACTTCATCTAGTGGAAATGGAAGCAAAGTTATCACAAGACTTGGAAAGAAAACAAGTAAACCAACTACACGCAATCTACAAGCTAGTGTAAAGACCAAAGCTAAAGAGGTGACAAAAAAATGAACGTACATATTCAAGTTTTATGTAATAGATGTGCCAAGTTGGATTTAGGGTAAATTAGGCTATGTAATATTCACCCAATTTTTGTTTTTTTATGTAATTGTCAATTGAAACTATTTGTAATGAATAATTTTTGTAGGTTGATTTTGAAAGTGAACATTACTGGGCCAACATATGATTAATAAGTATTACATATGGTTGGATTATTCAGTAACAAAACATTTTTTGTTATTTTTATTATGCTACTAACCCAACATTCAAAGTAAAGTTGGATTCATATGTGGTCATACAATTCATATTCTAAAATTGTGTATTTATGGTTTATTTTGTATGATGATAACATTTTCCTAGGAAGGGTTTATCCTAAATCCTAATGTCAGAACATTTTCAAGGTCATCCAATCAAGTACCATATGTAGGATATTTTTGAACTTCTCAAATTGTTACAAATGTATGTAACTGCATGAGAAGCTAGAGAAGACCCAACAAGTGGTACTAAAGTACATTTGAAGAGAATTTGATGAAGTGCAAAGCTTGTTGGACTTGTGGAGCACACTAGGCACATAATCTCAAAATGCCCAGGGCCTTTCTTTTCCTTTCCTTACTCCAATAGTTTTTATAAGGTTTTATGTTTTTGGATTTTTTGGATTTGTTATCATTAGATCTTGATCAATATGAACATGAATTTAAGTAAAAAAACCAAGTTTAACAAATGTCTTACACATTCCAATGTACATGGCAGGGCTTATACATGGATTCATATTGCAAATCCTAAATGTTAATATTAAATTATCAAGTGATTATTTTGAAAGGGATTATGATTCCAAAGGTACTCCTAAAGCCTAAACCCTAATAGGCTTTGGTTCTTAGGTATCAATGTCACAACCTTTATGGTGGAGTTTGGATCTATTTTGGCCATTTGAAAATCATTTGAACTTTTGCAATTAGACTCACACTACTAATTGCCTAGGTTGTCCTTTACTTTGTAGTACCATGATCTTGATACACAATGAAATCTCTTGATGGGTTTTGTAATAGGATGTTTTGGACATCAACTAGCTAGGTGTGTGCATAGGAAAAATGGTGTTATATTGGGGGCTTGGACTATGTTTTATTGGAAGAGGTTTGTGGATCAATGTTAAAGTTTCGATACATGTGTGGGCTAACCAAATCCTTCATTTTTGCAATTCCCGAGTCTATGCACTGTAATTTAAGCAAAACTAGTAGATCATCTCATCAAAATTTAAATGTGAAAAGTTTATTTTCCCTTCACTAGAAACTTGGAGCCCTCCACCTTGTTTGGGTGACTTCCTTGGGGACCATTTTTAGTAAGCTCTTTGGGTCAGTTATATGGCAAGTGTGCATATAAAAATTATACAAGCATAGGATGAAGAAACTTTATTAACTAGTTATAAGGAACTAGATAAATTATTTGCATGAGGGAATAATCACTAATAGATATTATTGGGTCTTAATTCAAGCATTTTACCATGGTTAAACATTATTGGATTGGGATGTGGGTGAATGCAAGCTCAATCCTTCAACATATTTCATTATTAGTGCACAAGTCTTTGACTATGGACTAGCATGCCTCATGACACATGTTGCCATCTCTAATGTCCTCATTGGCATTATTGGCTTGATGGGTTATTGAACTTTAGAGCTTGAAAATTCCAAGAAGCCCAATACCAAATTAAATGTTTAGGGTTTTGGTGTTTTGTTGTTGGAATTGCTAATAGGTACATCATATGTATTTCCAATATAGCTACTGAAACCATTTGAAAGAAATAATCCTCCTTTTGTGCCATATCTTGTAGAGCTTGATCATGAAGATAATATATGGCGTGTGTTTCCATGTTTAAAATCTATATGGAGCTTTTCATCTCCTCCTTTGGTGTCTATAGGGAAACACTAGTAGATGTTAGTGTAATAGAAGGTGTTCTAGATTTACCAAACTATGTAGCAAGGATTGTAAAGGACAATTGGACAATGGAGGTATATGATCTAAAGTTGTTCAAAGGTCCATATGCACCATCAAAAGAGGAGCTTATTACTGCATTGCAATTGGCAATGCGGTGTGTGACTAATCCACCTTCTAATGGACTTTCAAGACTTCTTGAATAAAGTTTCTTCGTCTTGTTAAAATCCAAGGCTTGGGTCTATTCCCTCCCAACAACTAGTTATCGACAAAGTGTTTATGTCCTATCGTTGATGGGTTAATCTACTCTCTCTTAACTAAATAATTTTTTGCACCATTTGCCACCTTCAATTTTGTGGCACTTATTGTTTAGTGCTTTCATGTTGTGTTTCTTGTATTACTCCTTAACTTTTTAAGCCCAATATTCTTATATAACCATCACCATAGCAAACATTTTAGTTCAAACTTACCTTGTTGCAAAATTGTTACCACCATCACACACCATTTTAAAGATCTATAGGTTAGTAATAATGGTAGACCTAGTAATTAGATCATCTTATGAGAGATGAAATTACTAGGGTCTACCATTAGAAGCAATTGTGGTTTGCATAAGGAATTTTTTTTCTAAATTGCTTACATGTAGAAGTGCTACTAATTTGAAGCTCTTCACATTGGTAAACAAAGGACCATGTTTAACAACAAACTTACATTTTGGAAGTTGTGTTGATCAGTTAGTAGTTGTGATCTGTTTAGCTACATCAAATTAAATTTTGAAATCACCAGTCAAACATGCATAAATTTATTCACATTTTGGTCATGGAAGGTATGAGAAACCTATATTTTCCATGCACAACCAGGTGCATTTGTAGTGGAGTGAAAAGGATCAAATAGATCCACCCCATCTCCAATGTTTAAATTCTCATTGTTGCTTGATGCCTTAGGCTTAAACTCAAGTTTAGAGGGTCACCAAAATGGTGAAATGTAAGCATAGAAGAGTCAAAGTATAAGACAAACTGCCACAAGTTACAATAAGGCACCAACCCAACTGTTTTTTCACACCTATTCCAAGCCTTTTCAAGAATTCTACTAAGATCCCACTTGCTAATAATAGTGCAAATGACATAACACACAACATTTCCTACACAGGCCTCCTCCAACCCCATGTTACCATGAAGTCTGCAACCACCTAGTAAGGCCATCCACATAGAAATATACGTTTCACAAGGCATTTCTTGATCAACTTAATACCTCACTACATGGGGCCAAATCGCCCAACAAGTTTAGGAGCACTATTAAGAAATACTATAAACCAAAATTGTAAATTTAGGCATTTAAGGTGTTGAGCTCCCACATTTGGAATGATGTCAGTGACCATAAATCCATTTGACTCACATGAACGATGTAAATGCTCTGTTCATGGACATGCATCTTCAAGCTTGTATGCCTACTTGGGTATTAACACATTGGCACATGTCTTTAGAACCTAGAAAAAAATGATTGGGGTAGGAACTTGGGTGCAACCTTTCACATTCAATTTCTTGATATAATTGCAATACCTTTTACCTTTACCCACATTTCACAATTCACTTAATCATGGTACTCCAAGATTACATTGTGTGTGCATGCATCTTATCAAACATTCTATAAGCATCATCTATGATCATCCTAAATTTGGCATACATGTCAATGACATTATTGCCATAAGACATTAACCTCACAACTGCTTCTACTAATATGTTCTTGAACATGCCTACCTTTTTCAAGTACCTGTATTGATGATCCAACCACATTGACAACTTCATCTTAAGTTACTATAGAAAAGTGTTCAAAATTGAGGATTTGTTCCTCTTCAAGTTGTTCACATATTAAGTGGAATTTGTGTTAGGCATTTTGTTATCATCCTTTTGCACACATGATGAAGAATTCATGTGTTATAATGAGTCTTCTATAATGTACTAAATTGTCCCCCAAAATTATACAAAACTAGATGATGTAGTAACTCTTGTATATACGCAAAACCCTATGAGCTAGAGTTAGACTTTTCTCCTCCAATGGTAGCATTCATATTATTGTGCATTCAAAAAAAAATTCCATAGATTGATCCTAGAATCATGCAAAAGTCACCTTATCAAATTAGTCTAATAAATTAATTTTTACAAAATATTTCCTCCTCTCAGACATCCTTTGTCTAGGTAAAATTGGCTTTTCATGGGCACCATTGTCAGGGATAGATGCTGAACACCAAATAGAAACCAAACTTGTTGAATCTACCTATGCATCATTAAACACAAACACAATGATGCAATCAAGTTGCAAACAATATTCCAACACATAATGAAATGTATCCAAAAGACCCATATGTAGGATGTAGGAAAAGTACTTATTGACATAGTCTGTTCATCAAGTTGGTGTTGATCTTTTGCACCCAACAACTTGTAACCCATATTGATGCACCACTAATTATCCAAATGTTTTCCACATGATAACTTTGCACAAGTATCAAACAATTGCACATGAACTGCAATGCACCATGGGTGGTACACATAATCGTAGGGCACCACTACAAATTCATGGTTGGCATAGTAATTGTTACAAATTGGGCATGGGTCAAAACTTACTATCAAAGTACTAAACTCTAATGTCCTTGTTGTGGGGTGCTTTGTTGGTATAGGATTCAAGATGATTGGGTCACCTCTAGTGCAACCATTAGTCAAAAATTCCTTCAAGTGTAATTGATACTTTTTAGCCTCCTCTAGACTCATAGTTAGCAATAGAATTTGGGATGAAACTTGGATAATAGTGTTGTAGCTTCTTTTTCTTCATTGGCGAGTAGCTTTGCTTTTGTGACAATCCATGTGGTCACTCAAAGCATGCTATCGCCTTCTAATACTAAGCCTTTTGGAACCATAATTTTGTCCATTCCATGCACTTCTTTAAACCCTGCAATTTGCGTAATTTTTGAGCTTGTTTTGTTTCACACATTTGTTAGTGCATTCTCTACTAACTAGAAGACAACATATTTTACAAGTCTTCCTTGCACAACTCAACATTCTTGGACTATAACTTGATTGAAGATGACAATTTAGCTTTTTCATTCTTCAAGTCACTGAGTTTTGCCTTGATAGTAGCCACTTTCTAGGTTGAGCAACAAGGACTTGCTTGACATGTATTTATTCAAAAGCCATTGGAATTTTGAATACACCAAAACTTGCAACAACTTTGCTGCTACATTTGCAGATGCCATGACCTCTGCCACTGGTGACTGTTTTTCCAATATTTTAACATTGTCAGTAGTTTATTTTTTGTGCCCTTTTCCTCCCATGCCTTATGCTTGGGAGCCATAACAAACCCAATTCACCTTACATTCATTCTTCTTTGCTAAAATTCCTTTAACAAACTAAAGAAAAATTGAACCATTTGTGATTTCTACTTTTTGATAAACAAGTGGCTAGAGCTTTTGGATTCTAGCAACCAAATCTGGTTCAATGCAATTGTTCACCTTGAACCCATTCCTTGATTTTTTTATCCCCACAAGCACTCCAAGTTTGCAATAAAAACTTGTTCATTAGTAAGCTCCTTCTTGATATCCAATCTTCCAGCATGAAGCCTAATTTTCTTGTTGAACCACTCAATGATGCCTTCAACTAACTCATGTACCACGTTTTTAAACTTGCAACCAAAAGTGTAAATTTACTTGTAGACTACACAAATTATGTTCAAAGTTCAAATGTGTAATGAAATCCAACAAGAATCTGGGTTTTCAAAGAAAGAAAAAGCAATTGGTGCAAACAACTTGAAGTTTAGATAGAAAGATAATTTATGGGTAAACAAGCATATGCAAAAAGAAAGAGATGATAACCCTAAATCATATACATAATTAGTGGCAAATTGAAAGAAAAAACATGCATGCTAGTAAATGTTGTCCTCCATTAACATGCCTGATTACATGTAGTTGTAGATTAATGGTGGGTATAATTACCTTAATAATCAAGCAATGATCGAACAATAATGTCACTTGCATTACAAACCCAACAGTTTCATCACATGTTTCTTTGGGCTAGTGCTTATGTCTCCTGTTGGTACCTAACATCTACATTTAAATGAAACCTACAAGAATCTACTTGGGTGCCTTAAATATAAAGTTGGAAACAACAACACATGGGCCTTGCCACCAAAGTACAATACTTTATAATAGATGTATATTAATGCAAATATATTTGGATGTGTGAATAGAGTAGTCACCACATGGTTAAAACCAACTCTAAAAGCTAGATCATATATGGATAATATGTAAACATATCATCTAGATACACATGTGTCGTATATGGATACATGTATCACAATTTACATGGGTCAGTGTATATATACAATGTAACATATACCATATGGATAATTTACATATATGACATCAAAATATGATGGGTATTTGAATGCGTCTTCTTGGATCCATATATTGACCTAGAGATTTATCTAGACATAAATCGTCATAAAATTAAAGCCCAATAAATCACTCAGAAAAATGAAACAAATGAGGTTGTGAATCAATTTCACATAACTTGGTCCAAAATCACCAAGTCAACAATCTTTTCTTGACAATTACCCTCCAAATAAAAATCTATTTCAAGAATTTTAGGAATCTCTCCAAAAAACACAATAAGCTTTAGTTTTATTTTTTCCCTTTATGCCTAAGCCCAAATTTCTTCTATATAAGATCATTGGCAACTTACATTGGAAGTAAATGATTGGAACCATCTTTCAAATCTCTAATGTAATTAAATAGTAGCCACATCCATAAATCCAAGGATCACAATTTTACTAGTTGATTAAAAGCTAAATCATGACCAACCAATAGGATATATATGACTTATTATATAGTTTATCATGAGTAATTACTACACACAACAATATTCATTCAATTATAATCTAGCTCATACAAATTCCAATTATATTACATCTTTAAGAGCATGGTTAAATTTGAAGAAATATTGCAACTTTTGAATTTAACATTTGTTTTAAGGATTATCAATCCTAAGTTGAGTCTTTATGTTAAAATCCATAGTCCTAAAACATTGCTTACCCCTTGTATAATGCAATTGGGTCCTAAGCTTATAGTCCTTCTCCAAGTCCCTTCATGTCCTTTTTACCTTGTCCTTGAATTTGGCAAGTTATAAGGGCTATTAGTCATGAACTTAATCCTTTTGTTAACACAAATCAAATGATTAGAATAGTAAAACTTTTATTTACCTTAGCTCCCAATTTGCAACATCGATCCATAGCTAAGTAGTTTCATTAGTAGAAACCGCCCCCCCCCTTTTCCAACTACATTTTCAATTATTGTTCAACTATAAACAAAGTCAGAAACTACACATATAGTTGTAATGTATTTTTTGCAATTGCTAACCAATAATGTCAAAAAGTACAAGTCTAGAGTGAAATTATAATTAAAAGTGTATGTCACGTGTCAACACCACAACAATAGCCACTACATGCCATTACTTGTGAACTTAATTGAAATTACCAATATAGTCAAGGGATGTTGTCAATTACATCCAACTAATGGATGAACTTCATCTTCTAATTAAGCATGACATCAGCCAGAAATATAGTTACAATTTCAACTAAGTTATAATTTCAACTAGGTTACAACTATGTAAGTTGAACATTTTGATTATGTTACAACTATGTAAATCGAACATTTGGCCAATGGTTTGGTGACACGTGGCATGCACACAAATTTTGGGGTCAACAAATAATCAAATGACACATGGCACATACACATCAATAGTTTAGGCCACATGGTGCCTAAGCATAGGTTAGGTCTAAATCTAGGCAGCTAGGTTAAACCTAGACATAAGCCATTTAATTTAAGCTTAAATTAGGGCTAGATCTAGGCACCTATGTTAGGCCTAGACCTAAACCACATAGCGATTTATAAATGCAATGCTATTTCATTTGGTTTAACCTTTAGGGTTGAACCTTTTTGATTGATTCATCCCAAATGACTATTAGATTTTCATGTTTATTGTGTTTTCCAACAATCCTAATGTATTCCTTTATATAGTTTAGATTCATGGAATGGAAACCAAACAATATGGGATAAAGATTTTAGTTGTGACACACCTATCACCGAACATTTAACAATATTTGATCATTATAACTTTCTTGTCCATGGTCTGTTCCTTTTAAAACTCAAAACAATTTTGTAGTCCTCTCCCTGGCATATCCAAATTTGTAAATAATGCTACAATCTCATGGAAAATGAACAAGATATGCCTTTTCAAAGTGAAGGGGGTTGTGCTTTGGATTTTTTCATAAATGTTTAGTATGATTTTGAACCTTAAGCTCTTCAACTATTATTCTTTTTACTTTTCATTTTAAACAAGTTTTATAGATTTTGAAATAATGCTTTGTAACCTTTGAAATCTTTCAAAATGAATGAGAAATGAACAAGATATAGTTGGAAATAAGGGGGTCTAGAAACAAAATTTGAAACAAAATATCACTCTTTTTCTTCCTACGTTTTCTGCTTTGTTCCTCTTTTTTTGAGGTTCAAAAAACATTTGTAGCTCCCTGTTTTGCGCTTCCAATGACATAAAAAATGTTCAATTTGGTGTTGAAATGAGGGAAAACTTGAAAATCTTCGGTGATAGAGTTACCATTTGCTATTTACCCTAGTTGTAACCTAGTTGCAACCTAATTACAGCTCAAGTAGTTGTAATCTAGTTGTACAAGCTAGTCTAAGCTTAGTTAGACCTAGACCTAAACTAATAATCTACTTAGCTTAGGTCTAGCTACTTACCTTATTTACTTATAGTAATTATTCATCAACTATTTTTAACTATATAGTTATATAATAAAACAATTAAACATATTATCATCATTTATAAATAATATGGCGATTAGTTTTTTAAAATCAGCAATTAATTGTATTTATCTATTAATTAATTAATTAATTATCACTGCATTTTTTAAAATTCGAAATTCATTATAAATTCTTATTAACATTTCATAAATCAAAGAATTAACTCAAATATAAATATTCAATAATAAATTTTAGATGATATTTTAATTATAGTTATTATTATAATGTCGTGATAATTAATAATTGACAACAATTACAACAACATTAATAATAATATTGTAGTTAGTAATTAGGTTAGGTTAATTATTTATTTATTTTTATTCATATTTTTATCTAACTTGTTGGAATTATTAAATGACCTAGTATAGTAAATATTAAATATAATTTTTTAATAGTATAGTAGTGTTAAATAACAATAATTTCTGAAATTATATGATAATTTATCAAGTATCTTTACGAATTATTCTTAAAATTATTATAATTTAATCGTAAATAAATAAATAGAGAATTTTAATAAACAATAAATTTATTCCAACTAATGTCAAAAACTAAAATAAAAACTAAAATTCTAAAAAATATTAATTATGCATCATTACATGAAATGTTGTAAACTAAAATTGAATCTACATGGAAATAATACACATGTATTGAACATACCCATTATTAAGTTGACTTATATTTCAGAATTTCTTTAAAATTTATTTTCAAATTAAAGTGTAGTATTTATATGCACAAAAGAATTCATCATACATGTTATCATTCATGTATACAAAAAACTTTATATGTGCTTTAATAATTAATGAATTTTTATTGTAATTTAAAATATATATTAAGACTTCATATGTATAAAAATGAATAAACATTAAACTTCCACAAAAATTATGAATTGTGTATCATTATTTGATTTGTTGTAAACTAACATTTGATTTACAAAGAAATAATAAATTACATATATTGAATTTACATTATTACAAACTCATATTTCAAAATTTTCTTAAATTTTATTTTGAAATTAAAATTTAATATTTAGATGCACAAATTTTTTTTGCATCACACATAAGCATTCATTTGCACAAATAGAATTTACATGTAATTTAATGTTTAATGAATTTTTATTGCAATTTAAAGCAAATATTGAAATATCATGTTTATAAAGATTAACAAACATTAGAGTTCTGTAGAAAATATTAATTATATATCATTATTTGATATGTTGTAAACTAAAATCCAATTTACATATAAATAATAATTAGGTGTATTCAACATGCACATTATTACAAATTTATATTTTATAATTTCCTTCAATCAAATTTTATTATTTTTGTGTACAAAAAATATTTGCATCATACATAACCATTCATTTTATACAAAGATAATTTACACCTAATTTAATCTATTAATGAAGATAGATAGTTTGTTTTGTTTTATTCTATCATGTTGAAATTTCCCAAAAACAATTACTTCATATAATGCTATTGATATCTTTGGAAACCTAGCAATGAATAAGGGTGCGCTAACTTGGGTTGAAATTTTTTGGAGCTACAATGCAAAGGTTATTGATTATTGAACCAATTTTTTAATAAACATTAATTAATTCATAAATAGAAATTGTAATTGAATCCAAAGGTGTACTTGGTGTTGTTGGAAAGTAATCATTAAATTAGATTTAATGAAATTAATTTCATGATTTTCATATTTAAGGTGTGGAAGGTATTGAGTTTTGAATGAATTTTTTTGTTGAAAATTTAAACAAATTATAGCAATTGGGTTAAGAAAGGAAAATGAGTTGAGTGTGTTCACACTTGGGGCCAACAACACATGTTACCTTATTTATCCATGAAGGAAGGTAATTTTTTTTGTTTTGTCATAATGATATTTCCCAAACCACGGTGTTTTAGGTTATGCTATGGAGCTTATCATCAAAAAGTTCTCAATGAATAGGGGTGCAATGACTTGGTTTGGAGCTATAGTGTGGAATCTATTGATTATTGAACCATTTTTTCATTGATTTTTTTGAAAAACCGAGATTGAAAACTATATTGGAATTTGGGGGTGTTATTGGTGTTGTTGGAAAGCCCTCACCAAGTTTGATTTAATAAAGTTGATTTCATAATTTTGAGACCTAAAATGTGAACAATATTATTGAATTTTTGGTGGGTACGTATTATTGTTGGAAATTCAAAAAAATTGCAAAAAGGGGTTTGGAAGGAAAATTCAATTGAATGCATTCAAACTTGGGCCAATGACATAAGGTACATTAGTGTTTAATAAATTTTTATCATAATTTTAAACAAATATTAAAATATCATGTGTATAAAAGCTAATAAACATCATAATTGCACAATATTATTAATTATGTATCATTACTTGATATGTTGTAATGATCTACATAGAAATAATAAGTTATATGTGTATTGGACATAAACATTAGTACTAACATATTTTTATAATTTTTTATAATTTTATTTTGAAATTAAAGTTTAATATTTATATGCACAAAAAAAACCATTCTTTTATACACATAAATTTACATTTAATCGAATGTTATCATAATTTAAAATAATATTACAATCTTTTATGTATAAAATTAAAGTTGCCTATTAGTTGTTTAATCTGGTTGAAAGAAATAGTTGCAAACAAGATTGCATTTCATCCATCCTTTAGTACATTTTATCATCCATACATTTTATCATGTAAAATAGTTGAACACTAGTTAATGTCTTGACTTTGTGCCAACTAAAGAACCTTAGATGCCAAGAATATTTTAATTGACCCCTTAATTAAAACATGCTTCACATTGTTTATCAACATAGTTGGAAGTTCAACTTAGAAAAATTGTGCATGCTAGGAATATTCGATAAATGACCATGCAATTGAGAAATGCATTCAACTATATACCAATATAGTAAATGAATCAACTTAAGTGGTAATTGCCATAATTTTATTTTAAAATTAAAAAAATCCAGTTGAAAAATAGTTGCAAATGTCATGTAGTTGAAAACTTTTGGTTAAAAAAGGGGGGTTTTCTACTAGTGTTTTGCACATATGTTTTCAAATAACAAAATCCAAAGTAAGTAATACATGTTTACAAATTCAAATTGGTAAAAGTTTTTTTCAAGTATGAATTTAAAATACAGGAAACATAGTTTCATTACTGCCAGTTCATAGACCACACAAATATTAATTCATTTGTAGGATTCAAGAAGGCCCCTTTTGATTCTCTGCTTGAAAATTGACCAAATGTCATTGCACTTCTGCCCAACACTGTAATCACCACATAATTTATTTGCAAAGACAACTAATCAGCAAATCAATTTGATACGCACCCAAATTACCTCCCTAATTAGAATATAATGTCAGAAATCATTTGAAAAACACCTAAGAAATAAAGTCTGGAACAAATAGGTTAGAATAAAAAAACAAATGAGGTTGTGAGTCAATTTGCATAACTTGGTCCAAAATGAACAAGTGAACAATCGTCTCTTGCCAATTACCCTCCACATTGAGAAAATCCATAAAATTCAACAAAAAAATGCATCGACAACTTTGAAAATTCTGAAAAAATAAACTTAAGTTAGACAAAACTATTCCAAATACATGAAAATTTACCCTCTTCATCTCTCATGTGGCACATAAGTTTTACAACTCTAGACTAATAAAGTGTGCCAATACAAGGTGTTCTATTTTGAACTATGAACAAATAAGTATTTCTACATTTGGTACATCAAATTAACATCTCAAAAACCAAACAAATGTGTGGCCTATATCAATGCTCAAAGTTTTCATCATATTTGAATTAGGTTAAGCTTTTAGTTAATTAATTCCAAAAAGAGTGATTGTTTGAACAGAAAAAAAAATTCATATACCAAAGATGTGAAAATGTTTCTTTAGGGTAAAGCAAAATGCCATCTCCATTAAGTAATAACAAAGGATGAATATATTTCACATGTACCTGGATTCATATCCCCACTTTCATGGGTATTGTTTTGACCATAACTATTCATTTCTATCCCTGCCACTTTTGACCAATTTGAGGCAATTTGAGCCACCATGCTTGCCAAGCCCTCTGTTATATTGTGCAGTCATGCCCCTGTGTAGAACTCCAAATGGCTGCAAATTGGAATCCCGCATTGTAAGATAATGAGCCATTGATTGCCTATTTGAAAGCAAAAAAGATTAGACCATGCCTAAAACAAATTTCAATGACCAATTTCAGTTGCCATGGATCTTAATTCAGACCAATATGGCAATCAAAATCCAACATCAAATTTCCTCAAAACTCAAAAATAGCAAGTCATTGACATTTCTGAAACTACTACCATCACCAATCTTAAATTGAGTCTTTATGTTAAAATGCATATTCCTGAAAACTTGCTTACCCCTTGTATAATGCAATCAAGTCTTGAACTGATAGTCCTTGTCCAAGTCACTTCATGTCCTCTCAAACTCCTTGTTCCTAAATTTAGCATGCTTTAAGGGCCATTAGTCCTTAATTGAATCCTTCTGTCAAACTTCATAGTCTTTAATCCTTTTTTACCCTCCATAAAATGCAATCAAGTCTTGAACTAATGTCCTTTTAGGTTCTCCTTATTTAAGAGTTTAACATGTTTAAGGGTTACTACCAGTTCTAAATTTAGTCCTTATGAAATTTGTTAATCCTTAATCCTTGTTCACCCCTTGTCTAATGCAATTAGGTCCTTAGTTGACAGTCCTTGTCCTTTAGTACTTAATGTCCTTTTAGACTTCTTATTCATGAGTTTGGCACACTTTAAGGGTAACTACTAGTCCTGAATACAATCCTTATGTGAAAATTCATAGTCCTTACTCCTTGTTTACACCTTGATTATGTAGTCAAGTCCTAAATTAATAGTTGATGTTCTTTAGGTCTTGTCCTTTTAAACTCCTTATTCTTAGAAATCTAAATAAACTTAAGAACCTATAAAATTGACTACAAAGTACTCCAATTATTTTCCCTTCTATCTGAGTGTAGAAAATCTATTGTAAATGACCCCAAAAAAAGTTATTAGAACACACCTACATAGCCACAGTAGACATGAATCACAAAAAACATGTGATTGATGATCAGCTTCTGGAACTATTCATACATCCATGTTCCAGTAGATTTGAACTCTAACCATTTTAGAACCATGCCAAAAGTAAATCGACCACACATAGGTGAAATCCATCCAATAGCCACTTTCAATTATCAATCGGATCTATAGTAATTTATAAACTTATGTATTAACCACTGCTGACTATTTTGTCAATTAAAACATAATGACATGAATAAAAAATGGTGGTGAATTTGCACAATTTGGTATCTGAAGTACTTGAATTGAACATCTACAATGGCCATGGAATTCAAATCTAAAAGGAAATCTAATTTTCAAAGTTTTAGTCAGAGTGGGCAAACATGGGGAAAACATATACAGGTTAGAAGTAAAATGTATGGGAATTTGATTTCAAAGACAAAATCACTTTTCACATACCTGCCAAATTAACTTCACATGCGCTTTCCATCTTCGTCATAATCTGCACATTCATCACAATAATGTCTGGTCAATTTTCAACCTATACATATACCTAGTTAGAACCAAATGAAGTTGCTTCAATTAAATTGGTACTCCTTAAAGAGTTTCACCGTTGGTATATTCTCCACTACCAGCTTAGTTTCTAATGACACCTTTACACTATAGTTCACTCTTAGAGTCCAAATTATAGAGTAGTCCCCATGATGCATTAGTGAATATAAGTGAGATTTGGAAGGTCATTATTTCATAAATATGTGCATGGTGCATGACATGACCCCGCATGGATGTGCTGTCATACATTTGGTGGTTTACTTCTAGTTTATAGTTGGTGTTACAAAACAGATGAGGTTTGTCCCATTGAGAAGAATTGACAACTCATCCCAATTTTTGTAGATCTGATATTCATCCTAAGTGCATGATCATATGAGTTAAATTTTCTCATGCATATTGCTGTGATTTTGGTAGAGGTTTTAGAATGGTTTTCCTAATTATTGTGGGTATGTTTTTATGCTGTTGTATTGTGTTCAGACAACATCATTCCATTGTGCCTATTTGAAACATCACCCCATGTGAGTAATCTGCCTACCTTGACCTTCTCAATCACATGCATAGCTGTATATACTAGAGTATTCATGCCCTTGGGTGAAAAATTTCTCCCCCTTTTCACGCCTATGGACTTAAGTTATAAGTTAGCGATGCATTGTGTAATTGCAATGTTACCAAAAAACGGAGTATGACATATTTGAAAAATGTTAGAAATATGGAAAATACAACTTGTTTTTAAGGCATTGTGAGAAAAACATTGGAGGTCTAAGATAGGTATGTGATGTGTCAATCCCTGGATACTGATGTCACATGCTGCATCTGGGGACTGACACATCACGTTTTATAACCAACCTAGTACCTGTGAGATCAATGCTGAAAACAACTGAAAATGTAAAACCATTTGAACTTAACAAGCATGCATGTAACACAAACTAATGACTGATAAATTGCAATCTAGCAATAATTCATTGAAAGTTGGACAATTTCCTTATAACAGAGAGGCTAAGCTATTAACTGAGCTTATAGACTTGTGTAGAGATACTGAGACTAATTAGTGTTCTAGATCCTACAATATGAAAGAACCAAAGAGACATGTAACATATGCATAGCTGGAAGAAGCCAAAGAGACATGCATGCATGAATGCCCGGACAATCAATCTTTCAGCCCATAGATGTTGCTAGCTTGGCTATAATTGCTCTGCTATATACCAACCCTGGAATCACTGGTGAACTGAACTTCTAAAAGATATTCAATAGTACCTAGTTATTGGAGGTTAATGTAAGGTTTTTAAGGCTTAGGGTTAAAAAAGAAACATACGCCATTGGATGACTGGGTTTTCAACTCAGGCATCCCCATGGCTGTGCTTTCCTCCTCAATTGTCTTGCTTCTTATGATGTGTGTCATGATTTGCAAATGGGAAATTGTAAAATGGTGGTGCCAGTTAATGTTGCAGAATGCTTGATAAAGATCAGGTATTTATATCTATATACTTGATGGATACTCCAAAGATATTTCAGGTACTACAGTTCCCTTACAAGCTATAACCTTTTCTGAGCTTGGTCTACAATATCACAGGCAACCTGGTTTTGATATTCTGCTAATCACTTGATTATCACACAAAATTCATAACATATAGGAGTTGTGGTGAAGAATTAGTTAACTATTTTTTTTGAAGTACATGAAGGTTTGTCCAGACTGCAGGCCTTGGAATAAGCATTTTATTTCTATATGTTGGAGCTTCCTTAAGGAAACCCAATACAAATATGGAATGATTGTTTTCAATCCCATCACACATGTATGGAGAACTATTGTCCTTAAGAAAATCTATATGAAAGTGTGGTAGATGGTTGTTGATGTTTTGGACTTGCTACAAACCATTGCAAGTGTCTAGGAGTGGTGGATTTATGTCTACTCATCTGAATCTAGTAAGTTTGATGCACTTTGGATATGGACATCTCAAGGTTGAGGTGTTGCACAATGTGATGGAGTCTTTTGTTGAGTTGTACCTTTTCATAATTGGGTTTTCGTTGGAGTACCTTCTTCACATCCTTCTAGCTGTTGGGCAACAACTGGAGTTGCATTCCAGTAGATAAAGTACAAAAGAAGTTGTGCCATGCCAGACAAGGCTCCAAGTCCATTTGGGATCTGAAAATGGGACAAAAGCTAAGTTTGTTAAAGTGACTTGTAAGTTCAAATTGTACAAGCTTTCCTAAATTCTCCATGTAATTAAACTGGCAAGAGATGTTAGGGTTTAGGTGAACATAATCAATTTGCACAACTTTTCTTATCATGCTTCCAAAGTTTAAAGCTTGAGGTATAAAAGAATTTGGATAGGGATGATGAGTTGTCATCAGTACACTTACCATAATGAAGACGTCAATATGACCAACAAAGACATAACCAAACCAGACCAATCTCTTTGAGGTTGAAAAGAGATAAGAGGAATGGCATGAACTCAATGCTACGTGTCCTCATCACCATGCCTTGGACACAATATCAAGCATGGATTCAATATCAGAGCCATATCCTTCAATAATAGTAGTGCAGCTTGAATCACATTGAAAAATCTAAATCCAGGGCTACATTTCGAGAAGGCTTGCATCAGCTTGGATGGCAAAGAATTGCAATCTAAATTGAACTTACCAGATTTACCTAAGTCAACCACTGCTGCCGGAAACTTGCAACTAGGGTTCCTAGAAAGTCCAAAGCATCAAAAGCCATCTACCACACATTAGTACAGATTATAAGGGGAATTGTTCTGGACATGTTATATGAGATCAAGTGATGCCATTACAAGGAGTGGGTTTCCTCATGAAGCTCCAACTAATAGAAATAAACTGCTCCTTATTCCAAGCCATGGATAAACCTTCATGTGTCCCTAAAAGAGAAAGTGAATTGATTCTTCACTATGAGTTAGGTGAGATGAATTCTCCTTGATATAAGTCACTTGACTGAAATGAGGTCATGACATTGTAGCTCAAGCTCAGGAATCATGGGAACTTTTGTGGAAATTGCACCTGAAATTTCTTTGGAGCATCAATCAAGTATATAGTTATTTAACCAATCTCTATCAAGCATCCTTCAACAGTGTTTGTCACCACCATTTTGTAATTTCCCATCAGGCAAATTATGACACACCCCATAAGAAGCAAGACAATTGAGGAATGCAGACACATCAGGGGGATGCCTGGGTTGAATACCCAACCATCTAGTGACATCTATGACATATTGTACAGTTCTATCTCCAAAGAGGCAGTCTTCTGAACAAGAAAGCTACAAGTAGCAGAACATAGTGTGTACTACAAATCTGTTTAATGGGTGTCTCTTGCTTTGAGTTGCGAGCTTTTATATTCATTCATGCTGAGGTCTAGAGACCTTGATCTAAGGTTGGTATTGTAATGTAAGTCAAAATCACCATCAACAGCAGCTTGTAAAGAGAAAGTGCTAAAAGAAATAGCTTAAGCTACCTAGTTATGTCATTTTCTGTTACTGTTATTTTATTGCTACTTATTAAAACATTGCTACATAGTGCATGTTGTAATTACATGCTGATTCATTTAGTGCAGTTACATGACTTTTTTAAAAATATTCTGATTCATTTAGTTGAATTATATGGCTTTTTTTGTTTAACATTCTGATTCACATAGTCGAACTTTTTATTATATGACCTGTTTTTCCATTCTGGTTCATTTAGTGGAATTTTTGAATTTTTGTTTATAGCATAATACTAATGCTGGTTGGTGGGTAGTGGGTCCATCTATAGGGTTCTAGTTGATGTTACAAAGAGCACTTGCCTTTGTTGAGATATGCATACATTGAAAAGGACTGTTTGCTTTTGGCGTTGTGTAGTTGCTATGCAAATAACAAATGAGAAATCTGGAACTAATGACATGGTGATTTGCACAGTTTCAATTGCCATGTCCAAACTAATTCCATGATTATCATGGTCACTCTCAGACTAATCCTTTTTGACACATGAAGTATACATACATGTACAATTGTGAACCACATTGCAAACAGATAAGTTTTTGCAAAAGCAGCTTCTCCATTGAGCACCACACAGAACATTGAGTAGAAACATGGCAGAGGAGATGGAGACAAGTTGATTAAGTTTCTAAACCGCATGCAAGAAAGTAGCTCGCCCAATCATGACCATGATCTCAATTTTGAGATTTGCACAAATCTGGGCGAAAGGATGTGCTCTAGTGGAGAGAGAGGTCCCAATCTCACCACATAACAAATCTCCTTAGGTCTATCTTTCTACGGTAAGATCACTATATGTCTTTGAAGACCTAATAATTTAAGACTGTCCTTGTAAAATTCCATGGAAACGATTTTGAGGGCAGATTCTGTCACATTACAGCTGGTATCTTAGATTGCAGAATTCAACCTTCTCCAAGGAAGGAAGTGCCAATGTTGAGGGATGTGCCACTTTTGAAAAAATAAAAGTGCTATTTTAAATAGAATCTGCCCTAAAAGAATCTACACATCATGGAAAGCTTCTCCCAACTTGCAGAATGTGCCCTAGGAGGTTTTTCTCTAGTGCATAATGGCACTCCAGGGAAGGAGTCCTCCAATGTGCAGATTGCACCCTAGGGGACACTTTCTCTGGTACATAATAAGCAAAGTGGGCCTGTCATATGAGCCCAAGCCTGCTGCAGGGACTTTTAAGGTCTGAAATAACCCACACCCCCTTATTAGTTATTGTGGATGGTGTATGATGCCTCCCACTCTCAAAGAATAGGTGTAAGATCCCTTCTCATAAATTGTAGGAGGGAAATTCATACAAATAATGTGCCCTTCAAATACACTAGAATCGTTTTGGAGTGCCTTCACAGTTGGGCTAATGCCCTGTTGCCAGGGCATTACACCTGGACCTGGAGCTCTCTGCCCTTGGTTTGAGGGTGTCATGCCGTACTGCCACAGCATTGTGCCCTATACCTAAGATCCCTCCTTTGCTCTTAAGGGATAGGATACCAAGTGCACAAATAAACGCCATTTGTGGTTTGGGAGATCTCAAACACACAAAACAAACAAACTATCAGTGTTGTGCGGTTATGTGAATTTTTAAAGAACCACCAGTTCCAACTTCTGAAATATTTTAGAATCAGAGAACCACTGGTTCCTATTCTTTGCAAAAAACTGAGAACCAAGAAACTGCCAATCCTAGTTATTTCAAAAAACTTAAATAAGCTGTGGTTTTCACGAAAGAACCAGTAAAGAACTGGTAGTTTTATGGCGAATTTTTTTCCAATTTTTGTGAGAACTATGGTTATGTATCACAAACAAGTATTTGTTTTTAGAATCATGGTTATGAAGGCTAAGAAGTGCCCTGAGAACCTCTGGGGTCTACGCCTATTTATAATAACCACCCAACAGTGCAAACTACCTTCCTCAATAGAAACATAACTTTGGAATATCATCAATGTCTTTACTTTTATATTTCCAGGTTTGATAGTGTCCATTGACACCTCTCCCGATGTTACCTGTGAGTCAGATGTTGAAAATGGCGACTTGACATCCCCAGGGCTGATGGATCGGTGGTATAGCGGACGTCTGGAACCTGGGACCTAGAAAAAGGTCCTGGGTTCAAATCCACTGGCGTACAGGTGAAATCCCTGCCGGCCATCTGCCACTAAGCTTGACCTGGGGGTTGCCAATGGCAAGACCCCCCCCAATTGGCAGTTTTAGGATGGTTCTTCAATATAGTTTTTTGAGTTTTTAAAACCCTACCTAAGGGTCAAAACTCATATGACATCTGAGAAGTTGGTCAAGGGTCAAAGCTAGTTATTTGATTTTTGAGAACCATCAACCAAGGGTATACATAGTGTAGACTGGCCAACGACCAAACATTTAAGCACTCAGGGCAGGCCGGATCCAAGGGGAGGGATCTGTTGTTTGTGGTGTCCAAACAAAACTTGAACCCCTCCTCTTGGTGCATCTGACACATTAACAATAGTCAAAAATGAATTAGAAATGAGAAAGTTATGAACCCCCAAGTAAAGGGGGTCAAGAACCACTGAATATTATAAAGGCCAGTTCCTGAACACCCAAAAAATTTCTTGTATGTTGTTCCGATGCTATTAGAGTTCCAAGATGATTTGTAGAACTTTAGGTGATGCTCTTATAGCACTTTAAATTGTTTAAAATGAATTAGAAATAAGAAAGTTATGAGATTTGAAAGTAGGAGGGGTCCAAAAAGTTTGGAAAAAAAAAAAACCGTGTTTTGTAAATTGAAAAGCTTATTTTTCTTATTATTATTTTTTCATCACTGCTTTTCTTCTGCACTTCATCGATGGTTTCTAGAGCTTGAGGTAGCACTCTTATAACATTTCAAATCACTCAAATGAAGCACATACGGTGAAGATATAAGTGTTTGATCGATGATGGGCTGGTCTACCCTATACCTTGTATGCTTACTTGATAGTTTTAGGTTCCAAAAAGAAAGAACCTCTCAACACAACACTGATATAAACTAGTGTCATGCAATTCTTCCTTTTCAAGAGAACTTTCAATCTTGGTTTTGACACTTTAAATTTTGATGGATGTTCTCCAAGTGCATGTTAGAGCCCAGTTGTTTCAATTTCTAAACCCATTGCTGTTGGTTCTGGCACATTGTTTCAACTTCAAGAACCTTTCAGCCCCAGTTAGAAAATCATGTCCATTTTCATGTACAAACTACACACTCCCAATGCTAGAGATTGTATAGGTACATGGCATAGATTCATTTTACAACAAGGGACTCTACAGATATGGAGTTCAATAATTGATTAAAATTAATACTTAACTAGTTTAACTTACTTATCAACTTTTTAAAAAAAATTAACTTGCCTACACAAAGAACTTATGTTCAAAAGTGTCTTTTCATGATTTTGGTTTCAATTGGAATAATTCCATGATTTGATTCTTGTGCCAATTCCAACAAAACAATGCTAGCTAGGGTCTGGGTCACATGAAGCTGAAATCCCTGATTTAACACTGCAAGCAGAATACATACGGTCCTAGAATTTGGGATCATTGCCCTTCATTTCTGGCTAAAAAACTTTCCTCTAGATGGGTTCAGCTTTTTGGCACACTTCTTTGGCTGGTTTAAAATGCCACAAATGATTTTGAATCTGTGTTAAAGAAGGCCCACTTTTGTTCTCCCAATCAGGTAGAGTGAATTGGAATTCTACAAGCCAGATGAAGGCTTCCATCGAGAACACTTGGTTGGCCTTAGGATTCGAAAGTAAATCCTGACATCATAACCATAGGAAATGACTGTTTCTGATTGGCCAACAAGAACAATTGTTCTGAGGTATGACATTTGGAACAGTCTCTCAAATTATAGAGTCTAGTCTTTTATGTCGTCGATGGGCATGGCAAAAAGTAACAGTGTATGTGGAGGACAGATGGAGGCCCAAATGGGGGGTGTGCATGAAGATGCCAAGAACAATTGTAGGCAACTGCCAGACCTTCTACTCATGTTTGCCCCACTTCTTTGCAAATATTTATTTGTTTTAAAAAATGAGGTTAGGCAATTTCAAATTTAAATTTCCAGAATTTCAACAGTCCAGGAATGCAAAGGGACAAATTTTGTTGTGTATTTGTAATAGTAAACCCAAACCCAATGGTTGAGACATTCACTAAATATTGCTCACAAGTTGAGAGTTTGTTACTCAACAAATTTGGCAAATATGAATAATTTTTTCCTTTTTTTAAATTGCTAGACCTTTTGTGAATGATTTTGTGTTGAACATGGGTCGCAGTGGTAGTGGTAGTAGTTATGGTATAAAGCACGGATAGAGAGTGATGTAACTTCCCAAGAAATCACCAAGGTTTTCTTCAATGTAAAAAGCAGATAGAGCCTCACAAGTCACATTTAGGAAGAAATGAAAAAGCAGATAAAAACTCTACCCCACTCCATACAAAGATGGATTGGACCTATCTGTGAAGAATTTGAGCCTCACAGGTGAGCATGCATGAATAAGAAAAGTTCATGAAAAGCTCTATCCGTGTAAGCTTCCAGTGAACAGTATTAGCTTACGAGACAACAAGCCCCATCCATTATTCCTCCATAATTCCTGTACTCCCCAGTACCTGCTAACCGACTGCAAACAGGGACACAGCCAGCTCCCTTTCCCTTTTCTCCTCCCCCCCCCCCCAAATTTCTGCCCAACTTGACAGCACTATTGCACACATTACCTACCTTGCCCAAATACGCCCTGAAAATTTCCTGGCTTTCTATGCCGTACTGGGACAGCTATCGTATGTATGTAGGCTACCAGAGTGAACCATAATACTTTGCAATTTGTCATCACTCCAACTGCCTTCCTCTGCAGCACTTGCTCACATTTCAGTTCTGTCAGAGCATAGCTTCTCTCCAGTACATGCACTGTCCTTGCAACTGGGAAAAACCACTGTTGGGCGGTTCTTAGCATGAGGGATCATAAATCAAATTTACTTATTAAATGAAACCCTTTTAGAATGAGGGACAGATAGATAGATATGCACCTGAGATTATTAGTTTTCGTCTGTTTGTCATCTTTACATAACCTTTCGTTTGGTCTTCAGATTGGTTCTTTGGATTTTTTTAATCTCTAATTTTGATCATTTTTGCAAAGAATTTAAAGTTTGTTTAGTTTAGGATGAGGTTCAAGTCCATTTTCATCTTGCACAATTTTTATTTTTTTTTCTTTTGGTGTAATATTATTTTGTTCAACTAGTGTGCACTATTCAAAATAGAAAAATTATATGCTTCCAATAAAATGTAATAACTTGCCTAAAATGCAAGGCCAAGCTTATATATTTTTATAAAATGGTACTTATCTACCTAAAAAAGTTTAACTTGTTTCAGCGGTGTAACACAGCCATTTTAGATTTTTATTCAGTTTTGAAAAGAGACTATTTGCCTAGTGGAAGACATTAAGCTGGCCAAGGGTCTTAAACTTTGCCTAGTTAAGTTTAATGGTAGTTCCAACAAAACTTGGAATGTCTAGTCAAGAGATCCTAAAATGTGATCCATAATCTAGACTTGAACCTATTTAAACCTCAAAACTTACCAATGGTGATACTACCTTGATTGTCAATTTTTAGTCCTCAGGCAAGTTTGAAACACAAATAGTTCACGCACAAAAAAGTCATGGTGAGTAGAGAGGAAAAAGGATTTCCCTATTGCAATCATGGTTTCTTTTTTAAAATATTTTGTGAGGTAGGTGGACTTGTGATCATCCACAAGAGGATGTAACCAAATATAGTTAGAGTTTAGAGAGGATTTTTTTTTTGGGGGGAACCTTATTACTTTTTGATGACATGTTAAAACCTATGGTCTAAATTTGGTGATTCAAATTTTGGTTTCCTTGAAATATGGCCATTTTGGGCCTTTTTTTTCCAAAAAAATCCTTTGTACGAGTTGTTTGATTTATTTTTATATGGTTGTTTGATTTTGTCCTCTAGCAATTTATAATTGGTTGCAACAATGAAAAAGGTGTTTGGTGCCTTAAATCAAAGCTAAAATGTTTAATGATGGCTTAGGCAACACCATCCTTGCTTTTAAATGGTGTCAATCATAGTGTTGGATCTTGTCATGCCCAAATCATTGAGTCTCAAATCTTTGTTAAAACTAACCCATGATTTGATTTCAAATGTAATGGTTAGTTTATTGTTTATTTGTTTAATGCATCAATTCTTAGATTCTAGAAATTTTCACAATTTGGGAGGTGGGCTGAGATCACAATTTAAAAAGTCAAACGACTTGTTGACAGTCAATATTTTATGTAACCTATCTACTTTGAAAATGTATCACATATAATATTTTAATTTGATATAAATATACCATTTTCTACATTATGTTCATTTACTCATGAAGTTATCATCCTATGAATTTGAAATCATTTCATTGTGTTATGAAGGTCCTTTTGCATATGCAAAAGACTTATTGATAGGTGTTAAAAACAACCATAATATATGAATGTGTATTTTGTTATTCAAACCTTCACCAAATGTTTTCAAATTTTGTATGAGTTCTAATATACTTCACAAGAAGTGGGCCATATGTTCAATCATTCAAAAATATTTTTACATGCTTGTATTGAAACCTTTTTACATGACTAGTTAAAATGGTTTCAAACATGCTTATTGACTAAAATAGTTCATAATTTATCATCATGGCTACTAAAAAAGTTGTACATTTGATTTTAATGTAAAGCATAATGTAAAAAATCTAATTATTTACTATGTTTTGGGTCATATTTGGCCTCAAATTTGATATCTAGCCATTATCTAACTTGAAAAACTATTTTTTTGAATGAATTATAAACTAATACAAAAAGGCCACATGTGTAATTTAATCTTTGAAAAGGACTTAAACCTTGCCACTAGTGGTTCCTTTTATTGTGATTGCACCCAATGGGAATGTTAAAAAAATTCCAAAGGCTTTAAATGTTTAGGAGCAACCTTTTCTTTTGGTGTTTAAGGCCAAAATTTCGCCCTTAGTAGTGTGATGAAGGTATAAAATATTTCTAGTTAATTTCACTACTAATGTAGATGGATGAATTAACGTGCTACCATTTTGTAATGAAACCATGCACCTATAATATCACTAGGATGAATGTCATTGTAAAGTGCAAGGGCACAATTTCATTACCCATTAACATTTAAACCTTAACAATAATCGTTTCTAGTGGCTTGATACCTTCCATTAAGTGGGCGTGTTTCATGGTTCTTGTTGTGATTGCTTAAATTTCAATCACAAAGTGTAAGTGTTTTGCTAGGTTATAATTGAATTTCATGAAATAGGGTTGCTTGAAGTTAATCCACTAATACATTCAGAATCATGAAAATCCAATTTGCTATGTCTAATTATTGTTATAAGGTTGCAACTTTGGAACAGTGTGTGCATCTTCATCTTTCAAATCTTGAAAGTTGAAACAACTATTCCTTACTCTTGAATCCCATTCCATATTATTTTTAAAGTTTTGTTGTTTTTTCATAGCTTCAAACTACTTTGTAACTTGTAAGTTGTGTTTTTTGTAGTAGCTTTGTAACTTTGTGTGTTCATTATTTAATGTTTGTGAATTTATGTAGAGTAAATGGAGTGGTTGTTTTAGCTTTGAAAAATGGCAAGAAGGATTTTTTTAAAAAAATTCCATGGGTGATCTTCATGTGGGTGGCACTTGTTAAACTCAAGGTATGTACTACAATTTACAATCCTTCTTAAAGTTTCTTTTTATATTTTGTGCAAGTTGTTCATAAAACTTAGCAAATCAAAAGACCCATTTTAATGTTTTTCTTTATTATTGATAAATTACAAATTGATTGGTTTCTCTCTTTGTTCAAACTCCAATTTCCCTTTCCATTCATATGATTTGTTAGGTGGTAGTTATGCAAAGTTAAGGAGTCAAAAGTTGCTATGAACTTTTCTCTTCATTAAATTCTTCCAATTTTAGGGTTTTTGTTTTATGAAACATATTTTTTTCTTGATTATGACTTTTACAAATATCATGCACCTGTTGTGATATCACACCTTCGAATCAATGAATACCATAATTTGTAAATTCTTTGTCATATTTTATTTGAGATGAAACTCACAAATCCAAGCTTGCCATGTCTTATTCTATTTTCCAATATTTCAATTATTCTAGGAATCCAAAGCTTACAATGCCACTTTGCCTTGTGTTTGATTTTAGTATGTTTCCGAACCCTGGCACTTTTGGCTCCTTTTATTGTGAATAAAGATTATGGCCAATGCCTATGTAAGTCCTATTCTTGTAAACCAGAACACATTTGTCTATGGTCATGGAAGTTGGTGAACATGAGTAACATAAAGGCTATATAAATTTGTGTTTGGATTGTGTATCCAAATGATATGAACTATGTCCTAATTAACGTTTCTCCTCTATGTATTGCAAGTTTAATGCTCTAGGAGTACTATGATTGCATTATGTAGAAGCCTATTTGAGTTGATGTAGGGTAATGGCTATCTTGAAGTAATTGTCTATATTTCTTTATTTGCCACCCAATTTAATAGAAAATGGACAAATGAAGATGAGAAGAAAATTTGGAAACTAGGGAAATGAAACTATATTACTCTTGTGACATTTGCATTTATGCACAAAGAAAAATCAATAAATCTAGAAGCTTGCCTCATTTCATTATAATGTTGGAAATAAATCAAATGTTCACCAGATATTCTTAGAATACTAAGTGGGATCCTTGCTATTATAAATGGCTTGGAAAAATAAAATAAAATGTGGTATGTCCTCCTAGAAAGAATGTTTATGTAAGCACAATCCCTTGATCTATGAAGGCACAAAAGATGAAACCTAGCTAGGAGCTAACATATTCAAGTATTGTGCATATGTTTGAAAATGCATATGGTCAAAACAAACAATTCATGAAATCATGTTTATTCAACACTAAGTCATCAATCATGTAACTACAAGATCACTAAATCTCTAGAGTTTGCTTATAAGGCCCTAGTAGTGCCATTAGAACTTGTAGAAGAAGATATTGCAATTACAATTTTCCTCTTTGACCTACACAAAAGTTGCAATGTTCCTGAATTCTCCTATTCTCCATTATTTACTCCTACTTCAATATTGGGATTTGAGATCCCTACAACACCAAATTTGGTGCCACACATTAGTAATGCATGTGTGTGATTAAATTGTGGTCAAATCTATACATCCTACCTTAAAATATCAACTACAAGAGGAATAGATATGGGCCTCAAGTGATATCTTTGCTATGAAAAGGGTAAAATCTAGGCAATACCATTTTGTTGGGCCTGTGAATGAACTTTTGGCAATCTATTTTCCACCATCTTGAATCCCACACTAGTGGCTCGTTCATTGTTAAATAATGTGCCACATGATTCCCTAGCACAATGCTTGGATTGTTGCAAATGTAATCCAATGCACCAACAATGGCACATACAACCACAAGTGGCCATGAACATGTCTAACAATTGGAAAAAACAATAACACATAGGGCAGGGTTTGAGTGGCAACATTTTAGGTTCTATTGTTCTAAAGGTATGGTGGGATATGGGCTTCGGGGTAATAGCTATGGGATTATTCCCTATTCCATCCTTGGAATAACCTTGTGACATTGATAACCACTTCCTTGCACCTTCTATGCTTTTACAAGTTGAAGCTATCAAGGAGTCAACAACATCAAGTTTAAGCTTCAGAGTAGTGTATGCCCTTGTGGTAGTTGCAAATGCCCTTGCCTTGTGAAAAAACTCCATGACTTGTTGGAAACATGAGTTAAGGTCCCTATATTCAACTTCAATATGATCCCAGTCTTGGTTGGTATGTGAAAGCTTGCCCTACACATTGTCAAACAAGTTAGTTGTTGACACCCTCTCAAGTAGTGTTCTCATATTGCCTTGCATGGCTATGGTGCCAATTACATCTTTTTGGCAATGCTGCACTCTTGTTGAGTGTAAGTCAACATCATGGGAAAGGCTATCTTTTTCACCTTCCATCTAAACCAATTCCTTCTGCAACCTTACAACTATTTGGCTTGTAGTAGTAGCAATTTGAATAAGACATATGTTTTGTGGACTCAACAGGGGATCGCAAGGTTCATGAGGCCCAACACCACATGACTAACACTAGAAGTTTATGTTGTTGGGTTCTCTTGCCCACCTATTAAAACTTTCCTATATGTTTTTCCAACATCCTTTGGAGATAATGGTTTCTTCCTCTTCCTACCAATGCAAGATTGAATGTTCCTTGGGTCCCTTCTTGACTTAGGTTTTTGTGCTTATTGTGCGAATAGGGCCCAATTCACCACATACCCTTTTTTTTTACAAGCACTCCCTTTGTGAACCTAAATGCAATAATATTGTTTGTGATTTTTTCTTTTTGGTAAACAATAATGTATAATTCTTGAATTCTAGCAATGAGCACTAGGTTGTTACAACTTTCATACTTAAACCCATTCCTAGAGTTCCAAATGCCCCACAATGCCCTACATTCAGTAAGTGATGCAACCTTGTCATCTATCTTTTTACCTTTTTTACATAGCCCAAATTCATGATTAAACCATTTTGCATTACCCTCTTTTAATTGGGTCCCCATTTTTTGCAACTCTACTTTACTAAAAGCACCCTTCAAGAGTTTCACATAGGTTAGGAAAATGAAACCCACCTAAAAGTTATGCACAATGAATGCCACTGCCTTGAGTTGATTTTTGGATAACTTAATTGTAAGCCCATGCACACTAAAACTATGTGTTGAACCCCTACCATTCATGTGAACCCTAACAATAGTTAATTGGATTAATAAACCACCCATCATCATGAAAACAATGGGTTCCAGGATGTGAAGATGGGTGGGATTAAACTTCTACCTAGTACAAACATAAGTAATAGCAATTGGTGCAACATGTTGAACCTTATGACCCTTAATAATTTGCTTGCTTAATTACCCTAAGCTCAATAATTCAATATCTGTTAACCTTATTTTTGGGTTAAAAATCAATAATTGAGCACCTAATCTTTAACTGTACCTTAGCATGCCATTATAACATTTTATATCAAAGCATTTTCTAATTGCAAACAACCATCTAATACAAGCCTAGTGAACCTACCCTAGAAATGAAACAATAGGGTAATGTAATGAGTACTTCAACATCCATTACATTTGCTTCCTTTTCCATCAACACTATTTGAA